>Ga0209700_102175_pt1 | contig 40182 bp, 17 predicted proteins | sample SiratroredBW_FD_187528 | JGI IMG/M metagenome (GOLD analysis project Ga0209700, IMG submission 187528) | Root nodule microbial communities of legume samples collected from California, USA - Siratro red BW (SPAdes) (version 2) | ecosystem: Host-associated > Plants > Roots > Nodule | place: USA...
TTTTAAATGTTAAGAGAGAACAAAGTTTTTTTTTTTTTTTTTCAATTTTAGATGACCAAAATTATGACCAGTGGAGAATCAAAGTGAAAATCCTGTACTTAGATCTCATCTAAGAAAATGATATTAAATGTTACTATTGATTATCCATATATATATATAATTTGACGGTAAAACCTTGAGAGCATAGATCTCATGAGTGATTTTCTCCATAGGTAAGATAGAAACTCTATATCACTACGTTGCCTTTAACACTACCACAAAGGTCCACTGATAAATTGATTGGTGCTCCCCTTTATTTTGATTGGACCATACTGATTAATAAATCCGTAAACAAAAACTATGCAAACATAACTAAGTACTTATTTCCAAACCCTCTTGACAACAAAGTGTTCATGATACATTTATTAGCAAAAACATTGTTTAACACGATAGAAAGTTATTCAACAAGAAAAATAGAAGAAAGTGTGAGAAACAAAACGTAAAATCAGAAAAACAAAAAAATATATATATGTATTAAACTTTCCGTTTTGCTGCGAAGAAAGACAAGAAAGTTTCAAGTTATAATTAAATAACATAATAAATTTAATTATAATTAAATAAAATATATTAAAAATATTTATTTTAAATATAATAAATAATATATATATATACATAATAATTTAAGAATGATAAAATAATTAATAAAATACAATAATTTTTTTTTAATATATATTTTATGTTAAATACATAAATAAATAAATTGAATACAATTATAAAACAATAATAGTAAAATACTAGTAAACATTAAAAATTAATAATCATTAATAATAATTTTATAAAATAATAATAAAGATAAGATAATTATAAAAAAAATGTTAACAATATTAATGTTAAAAAATAAACATAAAAATAAAATCAAGAATAATAATTAAAATAATAGAATCATAAAATAATAATAATATTAACAATAATAATTTATTTTTAGCTTTAATTTTATTTTATAAATTATATTTAATTTCATTTCATTTATTAAAATATTATTTTATCAATTATATCTACAACAACACTTAAAATTTTTTATAAATTATTTTTTTATTTTAAATATACATACTTTTCATATACTTTCACTTCAAATCCATTCGTTTTCAGTCTCTTAAATTCACTTTTGTCAATTAAGCAAAACATAAAAGTATACATTCATATATATATATATATATATATATATATATATATATATATATATATATATATATATATATATATATATATATATATATATATATATATATATATATATATATATAAACATTTCATATAAATTAGATTCAAACTAAAAAGGTATATCAATAAAAAAAATTAGTTGATAATGATATTGTTCATATAGATTAAAAATCAAAGAATATATAATTAGATCAGCAAATAAAATTATTGATTATGTGACATTTGTTGGTATAATTTGATTTCTAACATATATATATATATATATATATATATACATTTATGTGTATATAGTTTTTTGGGACGTAAATAAATGTATAAATTAAATAAAAATGTAGTTAAATTATTTTAAGATTATGTATAGTATAAATAATGTAAAATTTCAATGAAAATTCTAATTTCTCATTTATTAAGTTTATTAAATTATGCTATTCATTTATTTAATATAATAAATGTATCATTTTCAATACATTTGCATCTCTGTTTTTACATAATAAGCATTTATTTTTCAATAATTAAATGTAAGAGACCAGATCTCCTCTTTCGTTGTGGCCGGATAATTTTTTAAGAGAGATCTTGCACGTTAACTGATGAAAAACTTCAGATTTATAAACAGAAAATTGTATCAAATGGAAATTATCTTTTACATTATAAAAGATATGTGATTGGTATTAAAATATGAAATAGGTTAAATAGACGGAATCAATTAAGCTTTATTTATGTTTTTCAACATCATAATTTGTTTTTCATAAATTGAAATGGTAGTAGTGAGTGAGTATTTCAAATATAGGAAGATAGTTTTCTAATAACGTAGGGTCGCTTTCAAGGGAAATGTTGAAGAATGTGCCTCGGGCAACGTGAGACGAGTCTGAACATCAGAACATGTACTGCGTAGAAGCCTACAAATGCTAAGATCAAAAGTCACCCTCCACATTTCCGAGGTAACCCTACGAATCAGTGACAACTTCTTCCTTTTCTTCTTTTGTAAACACAAATTTCATAGGACCAACGTGAATATTGTCAATATTATTGGGAAAAATCATTTTTATTCTAAATAAATTCACGTTACTGTTGAAAAAAATAATGTAAAGTTGATGTGACCAGAGCTGTTAGAACTGAAACTCCAAAGTTTGTAATATTATAATATAAATTATCATTTTTTTTTCTTTTTCCTAATCCAAATTTCATTTTCATGTATTTCTTATCGTTTTCTCTACTTTTATTGTTGTTTTACTCCTTCAATCTAAACAAAAGGCATTGGGGGGTAGAGTCCGATAGTTATTAGTAAGTTGGTATCATATCTACTATGACTATATAATGTCAGGGTTCTTTTTGGAAGAATATTTTTTTGGTTATTAAAATATTTATACTTCTTATTTATAGGTATTAAATAACCATTTTTTGTGCAAAGTTTTAAAATGTGTATGTGTTGAAGCTTATATATATATATGTATGATTTATTTCTGATAAAATAAGAAAATATTTGTTTAGTATATGGTTCAAATTTTACAAAGACGTGATTCTAAGAAAATGATAAGAAATGACAGTTCTCATTTTGATGCTTTGGAATGTGCAATTCCCCTTTCGAATTGATAAAAACGTATTCTTATTCATGCCCTAATTCACTAGCTTTCACATGCAATTCTTTCAAACAGTCACCCAATAACATGGATAATTATTGTATTTTTAAAGTGATTATAATATTACTTTAAATATTGAAGTGAAATTTTTTAAAAATGTATCTTTCTATAAATCTTCCTACTAGTCCTTTCTTTTTATATGATTTTTCTTTATCATTGAAAAAATATTTTAATTAAAAGAGAAAAAAAAAATAGAACAAGAGATTGAGAGCATGTGGAACGAGCGTAAGACAAGATTTGGGAGTCAGAAGTATCAAGAAAATCTAGATGTTAATTTTAGTGTTTTTTTTTTTTTATTAGAGAATTCTGATACAAATAATGTAATAGAAAGCTGATTTCAGTCATAATCAATAGTTAAATTGTTATAAATGATATCTTAATTATGAAGATAATTACAATTACAATTATATAATTTTACAACCAATTATATAATCTTATAAATTTCGGTAGACTAATAGACCATATATTCTGTGAGTGAGAATATTATGTCTATAATAACAAATAATAAATATTCTGTCACTAATATTTCAACAACTAATATTTCAACAATTAATTCTATTGACATAATATTTTATTAATTAATTAATAATATTCTAAGATTTAATTCCATAATATTTTAGTAATTGATTATATTGATTATATTCTCCTAAATGGATGCTCCTAAATCTAGAGTATTAATTTGCTAATTAGGAAATAATTTTTCTGAGGATTGAATTGGGAATTCTGGATATGTGAAATATTTCCTACTTTCAAGGATGTTAATTTTTATTGTGATTGGAAACACAAGATTTTAATTAATTAAATATTTGATTTAATCAATTAGTCAGATTTATATTAACTGAAATTAATTTCATTTCTTACACATTTATTGTGTGTTTTTTCTATTCAATCTATTAATGTGTAGTAGAGTTTAAGGTAGATAATTGGTACTTGATTCCTAAATCAAATTACACCACCAATACATTGTATTGAATTGATTGTAAGTGTTGAAGCATGGAAATTGCATTCTTAAACTGTTCACATGCCACATGTCAGCTTCTAAGTGGTAGTCAAAAAGCACATATGGAAAAGGTAATTGCTCATATTGCCAAATCAGGTGTAGTTATTTCTAAATTTATTGAAAATGCCTTTTTCACCTACCTAAGACTCAAACAGTTTTAATTTTTCACTTACTACAGAATCAATTTTATGAATCATATATCACCATTCTCTTGTGCATGAATTCTCTTCTCCATGAATTTCCTTGAACACATGCATATTATATTCTTCTAAGCAAATACAAAGTGTCTTACCAAAATAAGCTCTTGTCAAGCAATGTCTACCTCCACAACTTCAAGAAAGAATATAAGATCATCAAGGATAATAGGGAGGTGCAAACATGAAAAGCCTCAATTGAGAATGGTAATTTGTAAAAATGGTTCTCGGGTAACCAGGAACAGATGGGAGTCTACCTTCATGAAATAAGTTGAAAAGTCATCAACATTCAAATTTCTTAAGATTTGGGTGGCTAAAGGATGAGACGCTGCATGAAGTTAGGAGAATGCTAAAGCACTAAAAGTTAGAAAAGTTCTTTGAACTTGACTGAAAACATTTATCCTAACCTTGTTCGAGTCTTTTGACATGAGTCAATGTGGACTCATGTCAAAGGAGTTGAGATGGAGATCACATGTGCAATATGAACTAAGATAACGGGTCTCAAATATTTTGGAGCAAAGGTTGGAGAAGGAAATATTAGCTCCAAGACTACAACAAAATACAGTTCTTCAAGTCCTATCTAAGAAACCCTCATGCTGCTGTGAGAGGTTTTCATGTTGGTGGATTGACAATGAACCATCACATCCCGACATTCATTGTGGTATGACACTTGATTCTAAGAGGACACAATCATCCAGATGGAAGATCTTATTTTAATGTATTGCAGTATGAATAGGATAAAAAGTTAACTAGATTTATGTCATGAAGGACCACATGAACAAGTCCAAAGGCTCATGGATTATAGGGTGCCATATGTGGTTCTAGTTTCCAAGGTGATTGAACATTTTAGTATTGATTTGGAAGGAGAGCTTACTGAAATTGTGAAGGCACACAATGAGATAACCTGTTCAATGAAACACAAGATTGGATTGCAAAAAATCAATGATGACCACTGGGTGTGCGGAGTTCATGTAGGAGCAAAAGATTAGGGTACTGCTGTTGGACAATCTTTTGATACTGTAGGACCAAGTGGAATAGATGGTGAGTACAATGTTATCATCCCCTACACATGAGTGGAGACCAAAGGGAGCACTATAAGTTTTGCACTGCAAGATTCCAACAATGGGATGATCAATTGGAAGTTGAGCAAGACCAGCTGGTTGAGCTATGGGAAAGACATTTAGAGCTTCATGCATAATCATATCTATCATATTTAATATGCTCTTAACAAAATTTTACTACTTTTTGGTATCATATTGTTTTAATCCTATTTGATGAATTCAATAGGGAACAAATAGTGTGACTGTGGTGGTTATTTGTGTGCTATTTTCTTGTGTGTTTTGATGATATTATGGTCTGTAATATCTATTTAATTCCCTGAACACTGGACACTTTAATCTATGAATATTTTACTACTATTGTGATGGTATTTAGGTGTATATTTCTTTGTTATAGTGATTTGCATGTCTTAATTGTAACTATCCTATAATTCAGGGTGAGTAAGTAACTATGGAGGAGTAAGATATTACATTTTAAAGTTATTCTCTGAGTTGGTAAGAAAATTAATCTAGTAAAATTTCCTTTTAATGGATGGTTACTAGTAAGCCTGTCATGTGATATTTTTTTCAATCAGTTTGGATTTAAATTGGATCAGAGTAATACTACCACAATGTTTAGTCCAATATCTACAGGTTATCGAATGAATGATTGAAGATGCTCAACACACACTTACTGGATTGTCTTCATGAAATAAGGAGAGTTTGTAGATGATGATGATGATGAAAATATTTGATGGATTCAATATGGAAAAATTTGAAAAATATTTAAGAATTTGTATTAGTGTGTTTAGCTTGTGTTGGTTCATTTGTAGATATCATAAGCAATGAGAATTGCTCCAAGAGCTTTAATATGTAAACTTAATCTATTTTTTATATTAATTTTCTAGTAAAATAGTTATACAAAAGTTTTCAAAGAATTGCTTTTCAAATCTAATCAGTTGAAAATTCTTTTAGTGAAATTAATCAACTCATATGTGTTTTTAACCAATGTTTTTACAAAAACATATCTATTATAAATAACTGATCTAAGAACTTTGAAAATAAGAAGAAAAACACATATTTTTTAGAGATCAGATTACACAGAGTTTTCTGTTTTTCGATTATGTATATTTTATTGAAATTTGTGAAAGTTTTTTTTATCAAGAATCAAAGAAAATAGTTATTAGACCAACCTTCTCTCACTTGTGATCATTTTGTAGTGAGGTGCATATGTTTCTTGTGTTAGAGAAGTCTTTGCAACTTTTTTAAATCATTTTGTTTCACTGTTGTTGTGGAATTTGGTTGTAATTTTACATTTATATTGTTTGTATTGGATCTTTGTCTACAATTAGATAGGGTTTTTAATTGTAGAGGAGTAACAGATGCTGCCCAGGTTGTTATTGGATCTTGTAGGGTTCAATATTGTATTTTGGTGTAATTTTGCACTGTTTTTTGTGATTTCAGTGGAATTTTTGCAAAGTTTGCAAGGAAACTATATGTAACTTTTGAGGGAGAGTGAACTAGTGTAAAAATATTGTGTTTTGTCTCTTTGATCTTAGTTCTTGCATTGATTTTAAATTTTGAATAATTTGTTCTTATAACGAAATTTAACTCACTGAAATAGAAATTTAATCTGTAAAAATTGAGATTATCTATAGTGTATTGTTTTTTTTTGTTAAATTCTTGTTCATATATTCAAACGTATTGTTTAAGTGATTGGTCCAATGCATTTTTTTGGTGCTTGAGTACTACTAAAAATTCAATACGTCATTTGTCAATTTCAACTAATCATTTTTCTGATGTTCTGATTCACGGGGAAAACTAAAATTCATTGTGACAGGAATTTAACAAATTGAATTTTCATTAGGATTACAAAACAAGAATTATATCTAATTATTTGCGAATTTTAATTGATTGTTTTTCTACTGTTTGACAACTAATATTATAGTAAATTGATTTAATTGAAGAATTCCATTCTTAGAAACTTGTTTCTGCAAAAAATCTTGCATAGTTCAATTCACCTCCCTACCCCGTTCTTAAACTTAACCTAAATTCTTTTGTGTTGACCTAGGTAATGAAGTCCAAATAAGCCTTGTGGAGAACACATTTGTGGGGAACATTTGATGAAACCATGTTTTCTCCAACACAAATAGACGTATATAGTCTTAGACCTTCTCAATTTATCCCTTGAAGGATGTCTCTTCATCACAAGACACCAAAAGAAAAGCTTTCATGTTGATATGTTGCATACCCAATTTGGAAAACTAACAATGGGGCTGAACAAACTTATTGATTCATCAGATGTAGGAAATATGTTTGCTAAGAAATCATTACATGTGTATGAATGTCAATGTGTTATTTTTGAAAGACAAGTTATAACAATTAAAAAAAGTTTAATAAAGTTATGAATAAACAATTCAGCATAGTAAGATATTATTCAACAATCTAATATGTAGAATTTGACATATGAGAGATTGTTGTTAGAATGAGCTTATAAGATGAGCAAATAATACTTTAGTGTTATGAGTTTTTATGTAACAATTCATCACACATGAAAACAATCTTTTGAATTGTTCATATATTTGTTTGAACGATATATTGAAGCTAATGAAGATGGTAGAAAATTTTAAATTCAATGATTTGTAATATATTGTAGAACTTTGACATTTTTATGTTTATTAATTAAGAATGACATTGAATATTTAATTCATATTGTCTTTTTCAATATAGTTTGTTATAATTTTAATTTCATGTGCAATATTCATTTTTTGTTTAATGACCACTTTCATAAATTGTGTTTTTGTTAATTACAATATTTTATATTTAGTTTGTCATAAATGTAGTTTACAGTTTTTAGGTGCTAACTTATGTCTTCCTCATCTTAGAGATTCCATGGAGGGTTTTTATATCTCGAAATACTTTCACTGTAACATATTTTACATCAGTCAATAAATAAAATTACACCCTAAAATATGTAGGAGACTTTGCATCTAACCAAATTGACTATCACAAGGTAATGAACTTTTAATTGTGTTTTGAATCTAAATTAAATTCTCATTAATACATAACATATTATGGATTGAATAAATATGTCTCTCAAAATGATATTCCTATGAAGATCTCATTAATATATTTTACTTGAACTTGATAGTGATTGATTTTGATCACCGGATTGATAATAAGTAAGAAGCTAAGACCAGAGTCAAACCTTGAGATTGGTTGATTGTAGTCAATCTTAAATATCATGATAAAAAACTTTCTATGTCAAATAACTAAGTGGAATATGATTAGAGTATGTCTCTAAATTTAATAATTTGAATAGAATTGCATGATCAAAATGTTAAAAATACACGTAATTTAAGTGTTAAGGAAAACTTATATATTATATGCATATGTTCATATTGTCCATCTCTAGAATTATGCTTAGTTTATGCCAAAAATATTTTTATTAATTGGATCCTAAAAATAATATTGACATAATAAAATTCAACACTTGAGAAAGTACAAGATTAATTGGATGACCTTCTATACTATATTCTTATTATTTGTGTTCGAAAATCATGACTTGAACTTGGTTACATAGACACAAACATCTAATTAGTTTAATGAAAAATTAATAAAAGATTAAAAAATGACACACTTAATAAGATAATCAACAATATTTTCAAGATGAAAATTATGCAAAAAAATATGATGAAGGTGTCACGGGTTAGCATGGCAGTTGATGAGTTTACTCTTATTTTGGCGGTATTTTGAGATTGAAGTAATATTTAAGTATTTTAAACTTAAATATCAAAATAGCATGAATAAACATGATTTTTTCTTTTTGTTTTTTTAATATTTTTTAGTTGGACTATTATAATTTAACTTAAGTTTGCATGTTGGAGGACTGTACTCATTTTTTTTTTTTTCTGAACATTATTCACATTCTTTTTATTATTGTATAATCTTCATCAATTGTTCTCTTTCTATATACAATTACTTTTATGCAGTTAATTGCTAACTTTATATGAATTTAAGTTTATTACTTAATGTAACATACTTATATGAATTTATTAAAAATAAAATTAATTAATTCAAATTTAGATACGCAACTTCTTTTATTGTGTCTTTTCATATTATTTTTACTTCTACTCTGATTTATAAGTGAAATTTATTTTTATTTTACTTTAAATTTTATTTCAACTGTAGTTTTTATTTGTAACATAATGCTATTTTACAAAATTAAAGACTCTCATAAATTTCAAATAGTCGACAATTGTTTTATAAGTGATACCCGATTTGTAACGAAATAAATTTTTAAGTTAAGATAGGTAATAAATATATAAACATTTCTTAATATATTACCGACAACACTTTAATTATTTTGTGAATTATTAAATTAACATATCTTTTTTTATTCTATTCTATCGTATCAATCAAGTCACTGAAAAGTCTTTCTTTAATCACTTTCTATTTTATTTTTACTTCAAATCGTTTCGTTTTACACTTTATTTCTTTTTTTTTTTTTCTTTTCTTCACTTCTCACCTTCTAATCTAAACAAAGTATGAATGTTAAAAGATGAGGACATCTTAAACTTCGAAATTAAATATATCTCAATGTTAAAAGGAGATAATTTATCCTTGGAGAGGAGAGTGAGCTTTAGTTTCATACAAGGTGTTATAAAAGATTATGACACTGTTTTTCTTTGAAAGCACACACAAGAAATTATTTTCTTTTCATTTTTTATTCTCTCTCTCTCTTTTTCGCCAAACGCATTTCAAAGGTGAAATGAAAAAACTAGAAGCCCTTTTCAACACTATTTGTAATCAAATACAAAAAGCATATAATGTAAATAATTCTTTCTTCCATTTCTTTCTTTTCTACACTTATGTCAAATGGGGCCATAGTGGAAGACAACTACACTCTTTACTTAGTAAGGAGACACTGATGGAAAATTCGAAATGGCAATTAGGTAAGTGTATGCATGTGTATGATTATTTTGGAAATGAAAGATGCTCAAATTCCATTTTAATATTTGTTTTCCGTTAAATTCGTGTTGCTTTGCATATAGTGGAAGTTTAACTAATTAAAAATACCATTACATACCATGTTTATCATTAAACCGAGGATTTGTGGTAAAAAGTGATCCAAAAACAATCATGGAGTTAAAGAATTATTGCACCATATTTTCATTCGACTATATTTTCGTAATCGAAATTATTGCACCATATTGAAATATAGTATATGGTATTAGTAATCAAAAATAAAATTTATTACGCAATTAATTGCAATATAATGTCGAAATAAATATTATTTTTGTCTCAGTTTCACATTAATTAGTTTAAGAAAAATCGCTTGTATTTTATTTATGTAATATATTGAATATGATGTATTATTGGTAGATGTAAAACAAGAAACTAAAAGAGAAAAATAATTTTTTTTAGTGATAAAATCAGATATCACATTGAGTCAAAAACAAGGAAATACTCCTTATAGTTTTTTTATTATCGATGGATTACCCACCGACAACTTTCAACTCATTGTTAATACTTTTGGTAAACACAATTCATTCTGTGCTCTACGGTACGGTTATTTTTAATATCATTCACTATTATTGCCATAGCCATGAACAATTTAATCTATAGCCATATTATGCCTCGGTACGATGTAGTTAATTTTTAGCTTAGTTTAGAATAATTTATGCAATAAATAATTATATTTATTTGTTAACTTTTTAGAATATATGATATTTATATAATTTTTAATTATGTATTGATAAAATATTGATTTTGTATAGAAACAAAGTAACTTAGAATATTTTTTGACAAAGTTCATAAACTAATTACTAACTTATTTAACCAGATTATAAACCAGTTGAACTAACATAAAAATAATTAGTAAGCTATTTAAAAGTAGTTTAGTTTACCAATTTTTATTTTATAAGCTAGAAGTTACTTTATTTAACTTATAACTTGTAACTTATTTAATTTTTTCCTATTATTATCTTTTATATTTTAATATATTTTTTACTATTTTTATTCTTTTACCTATTATTATATAATTTAAATTTTATGAAGACAGATAATTAATGTAATCTTTTTAGTATTTATTGAGTATCTTTTTAAATGTTTATATAATTTAATTAAAAATATTTAATATGACAAATTAATATAACTAATGTTCCATTATGTGATGATATACGAAAATTACATACAATTTAAATTGTAGGAAAGAAAATTAAAATAAAACTAGTTTAATTGATAAATAAAAAGTTAATTTCTGAAAATAAATAAAATTAAATTAATTAGTACTTATTAGATAAAAAAAGTTTAAATACAATGAATTATTCAAATAAGAAAGCATGTACAACGTGTAAAAAATAAATAGAAGCATAACAATTTTTATTTCAAAAAAATCTAAAAGTACAATTAGATAATAATATTTTGTTGTATAAAAAACAAAAAAAACATTTATAGAATATATTTTTATCTAGAAAGCAAAAAATTATTTATATATATAATTTATGTATTTTTTGTATATTATTTTATATTCATTAACTAAGTTATTATCTAATAAGCTAGATTTTCGGTTATGATCTTGAGTTAGGAGTTTGTTTATCAGTGAGCAGCTAGCTTATTAGATAGTTTTGCAAAAGAAATTCTTAATGAAAAATTAGTACTCATTTTAAAATTAAAGTTTCTAAGCTTCTTAATTTATATTAAAGTCATAGTGTAACTTAAGTTTTTAAGTATATTTTGCAAAACTCACGTGTCAAGTTCTATGGACGATGAAAATGGCGAAGTGGAACTCTTCACAGAATGGTGAGAACGAGAAAAGTTCCTCGCAATGGTGGAAAGCTCTTTGCACCAAAAATGAGGACATCGTGAAGAGGGGCAATGTGGCATTTCAAGGGTTTTATTTTTGGTGGATGAGAGGTCGTCATGAAAACGGTAACTATCGATTTTTTTTTATTTTTTATTTTTGAAAATGTTTGATTATAAGATTTAAAGTAATATATGTTTTATTCATGATTTTCGCATAAAATAAGCATCTATTAAATAAAATAAAATAAATCGATCATAAAAAAAGTTCAAAGTAAATAAGATTCCTTAAAGAAAAAAATTCGATTAGAGCAACAAAACTAAATAAATATTGTTATAGTAGAACACGTAAAAGTGTCTTACAATCTATAAAATAATAATGAATAATAAAAAGGTAAGGAAAGTTAAACTATCACACATAAACATAAATAAGATTAAGAAGTAAATTAAAATTGTTCCGTAATTTGTCATTTTTAGTTTGGTATTACATACTTTTTATAACAATATGATTTTGTCATCTTTAATTACAAGTAAGAAAACTTATATATAAATATTTTATTTTTAGTAGTTTTACTATATTCTTTTAGAAGAATCTTTTTTTTTTATTTGGTTGATAGTTCACCACTTGTTATCGCTTTCTAAATAAGACAATTATCAAGTAATTCTACGTTTTAAATGTTCCTTGCAAAATCTTTATGTATTTAAATAATCAACTTTTCTTTTACAATTCTTTATTCGAAACTTAACCTTCTCGTTGTACTTTTGTAAATACACTAGTAACATAACCAACTTTTCGAATCTTTTTTAACAAATAACTTCTTTTTTATAAACTACAATTATCTTATACATCATTCTCACATCAACTTATAATTTTTAAATTTTCATTTCGATAAAAATTATATTTGTAACATATAAAAGCTCATTTCCATTTTTTCTACTTTTAACATAAATCAATATATCTTTAATGTATTGACAAAATTATCGATACCTATTCACTACCAAATATATTGACTATATTCATTTTAATTTCTAATAGAAAATTTTCACCGATAATAACCATACAAAATAATGGAAACAACAATTTCTTAAATAGAATCTTGCTTAATGTTGCTATTTTTACTATTGCCTACCTTTATTCTCTTATGTTTCCATGTCAAAATATGCTTCTCATAGTAATAAAACAATAATAAATAAGGTAGTATAACAAGACCATAAGTAAGAAATCTCTACATGAATTAGAACATACAGTTTGATTAATAAAATATTTCATACATATTTATATTTACCTTAAACACCAATGAACATGTAAAAAATTATAAAACTCGAGGCTTTCTGGAAAAAATATATAAATTTGAATATCAAGGACTAAAGCACATTTTATACATTCTGAAAAGTATCTAACCATTGAATTTTAACATAACCCATGAAATCTCTAACCTAACATATGTTAGGATTAACTCTTTTCAAATCAATTGAGTCATGGTGACTCTTGTCAAAACTTCTATTTTTTTTATTTATTTTTTACTAAATACCTGTATTTATAAGATTCAAATTATTATTTTTGATATCCTATAAACACATTTAATAACTCAATACACATTATAATAACTCAATACACATTATACTCATAAGGTTAAATTACCTTCTTAGTAATAACCTCTCACTTAATCACGTTAGTGATTTCATCATACACAAAGTTAAACAATTTATATATTAACATTAAATTAATATATATATATTCAATTCATAATCATGTAAAGTTAAATAAGGAACTAGAAAATCACTTGAGCATTTAAAGTACATTTAAATATAGAGAAATCATATCCTTATATGCAGAGGAATATCACTTGAGCATTATCTCCTTGCTTAAGCAGTATTCTTTTATATTAATTAAAGGAAAATTTCAATTAAAATTGTACTTGTGTGAATCTCCCCATAGTGATATTATGTGATACTTTTTGTTTAAATATCTCTTAAAATAGGAATTATAACTTGGTCAAAATCTATATTTTAGTTAGAATGGGTCTTCATGACTTAACCATACTTGTATTTTATTGAGTCCTTAATTGAGTAGAAATTCATCGCTTGAACAATATTTACTTGTAACTTACATCCTAAATATCATTTAAGTGAGAAACTTTTACTTGAACAAGAATGACAAATATTACTTAGTCAAAACTCAACATTTTAGTAATAATTTCAAGATTTCTAATTCCATTTCCTCCACATACCACTACAAAACTCAAGTATTTTTACAATATCACACATTTGGTTACAAGCTTGAAACAATTATAAGAAATTAATTTCATTCCATCTTGCAAACCAAGCATGATAAAAGACTCCTAATCAATGTCGAAATCCCAGTTTATGGAATATTGCCTTGAAAAACATATACAAACAAATTTTTGGATCTCCTAAATCAATTTCAAGATGCAATCTATCAATCTAGCCTACATTTAAGTAAAAAATAATCTAAACTTTTACAATTCAACATTAATATATCTTAACACATTTATTTATTTTATATCACGTAGATTTTTCTAATTTCCTCAAATACAACGGTTAAAAACTGAAAACCATAATTTAACCCTAGTACATTAAATCAGTTACATGATTTCTCAAAATCAAATAATTGAAAAGTAGCTATTTGTTCCTAGTAAAATTCACATTTAAAAATCTTACTCAACTTCATTATTGAATTTATCATTTAAAACTCAAATTTTATGTTAGGAAAACTAGATTCCGTTAAGTTTTTCCTTATGTCCTAATAAGGAAAATAGAAGTTGAGGAATACAAAGAAGTTAGGACATTGACAATGTATATTTTAACCATACATTGACATCCATTTTAACCCTTATATTAAGCATAATTTGGGTTGTAATGAGAAGTTTTAATCATGTTTAGGAATTATTAAACTTACTCAATTTAAAAGATCTTTTACTATTTTCAAAACTTTTCTTAACTTTACCTTGTTGCACTATTAAGACCATACTTTTTCAAAACTTGGGATTGTTTTTCTACCCTTGAAGGAATACCTACAAATTTTTCTTTCATAGGTCAAGTCTAATTTGATCAATTTTAAGGTTAAATATAATGGTACTTGTGCACTCTAAAGGGGAGTTGAATGGAGTATCAAGTCTTTTTTAAGATGGAGACTAGATAGGCTATCAAATAAAGTTTACTGAGAGATTTTATTTTGGTCCATCCATAACTCTTGTACTATGCTTAATTCTCCTTTAAAAGTTTTAAAGGATTACACTACTCAACAACTTAATTAGAAAATGTACAAACCACTCTTAGTTACAATGAGTATACAAATCACTCTTTGTTACCCTTCTTAATCTCTATTTGATTACCCTTCTTCATATACAAGCCTAAATGTATGTCCAACTGTTAGGATGAAGTTATGTTGAATCAACATTCAGAGACTTGAGCATCCCCACGGCAAAGTGTCCAAGGGAAGCCGGACATTAACGTCCTTTATCAAACAATAATAAAAGAGGAAAAGAATCAATAGATGAACTACCTCGACCGTGGAAAACTAAATCGGTTGAGGAACACCTACGAAGAGAAAAATCATCATCAACAACAGAATAATCCAATATCTGACGAGAACCTTAAAAGAATACGAAGTCCTATATTTAGAGGTGGCAATGCCAATCCAAGTATCTACCCAGTCATAGGACTGAGTGGCGAGAGGTGCCTTCTTGGCACCACAAGCCTCATCACTACCAGCTTCTAGAGATGACTCGACACTATCGACATTCTTACTCATGCCATTCGATTGGTGACTGACACTAGTAGAAGCAATGCTAAGAGACCCCTGGATGGGGGCAATAATGTTTGTCCCCCTCCCAGTAGTACCCGCCTAGGTGACCCTACTGAACCACCTAAGGATCTCGACGAAATATGTATAAGAATAAAAGGAATACATTATTTATCTCACAAGATGAAAGCATGGGAGCTCGATTCGGTAATAACATAGGCCGAAATAGAGTGAAGATGATGGTGACAGAAATGGCCTACTGTGCCCCCTATTTATAGGAGAAATGGGGACCAAGGAAACGTTCCCAATTTGTCACAATCGAACGGTCCTCGTCACACGACACATTACATCCTTGATCAGCATCAGTTTCGAGAATCAACTTTTAAGGTCCTTCGAAACACTTTGTGATCCTCAGGCCTGGAGGCACTATGCCAGACAGATGGCAAGACTTCATGGTATAACAAAATTAGACAACTCAACATCAAAGAAAACCATATTTTTCTTTCGTCACAAGTAGTGTAAAAACAGTAAAAGCCTGACCCATATTGGCACATGACCAAAATAGAGTCTTCTCGAGACAGTCGTCTCTTCGAGACTGTGGGGCCAATGTCTTGGTCGAATACTTAAGATGTTGAACACCACATGCTCTCGACATCTCGATCTCCGTGGCTTTGTGACATGCTATCGTTAATCCTTAGGCTGACCAAGAGCAGGCAAAAGGTGATGATTAAGACAGAAAATCTTGATTAAGGACGTATTTGGGTCGATTTAAGCCTAAACAACTGCCTATTAAGAAGCCTATTGTAAGGCCTACAATAGTGAGGACCAAAAGAGTAATGGGTAACATAACTTTCCTCTTTAGATACTAAATATCTAATTCAATTGAACCCTTACTTGAGCCCAGAGTACTTTTGCAGGTTCCATGAAAAAAACTTGAGAAGCTAAAGACTAAGGAGATAAAAGTCGACGACTACAGTGATATAGAGAAGATGAGAAGGCTAAGAAGAGTGTAAAGACTGAGGACTAACCTTGGGACAATCCAACCTTGTAAGATTAGTTAGGTAAAATAGATTAATGTCAAACATTATTGTGCAAGTAGTATGTTTAGCTTTGCCAAATTATTCTCTCTTTGCACTAAACAGTTCAATCACTGTCACAACTTGGTGAAATATGCGTGTTTCAAATTTCAGCTATTGAACAACTCGTGTATGACGAAATATTTCAATGAACCATGACTTCATTTCTTCAAATAATTTCTTTTGCACATACAGTTTTGAATCAGTTTTGCCAACAAAAAACACACTAACAAATTCAACTAATTGTGAATTTTAATTCAATTGAGCAATTCACTTTGTACCAATGAAAAGGCTTGGAATGATTCAACTTATGCTTATGATTAGTATAAACATCGTAACAACCAAAAGCCACATAACAAAAATGCGTGCATTCACACTAAATAAACTACACGAAGTGCACCTTCAAGTTTCTTCAATTACTTCATCTATATGCTTTACCAACTATTTTATGAAAAGTCATGAATAATGAAACACTACTCTCACTCATATAAGGAATTAACACCACTTTTAATTCAAAACCTTTAAAAGTTTAAGTGTATAGATGTTATATTTAAGATGAGTATGTAATAAGCACAATATAATAAGAGTGATAAAGATTATGAAGAAAAACTCAAAAGTTTATACTAGTTCACCTTCTAAAGAAGACTACGTTCAGTTAATCAATCACCATAATTATTTAATAATTTCAAGTTTTTGCATGCACCCTACAAGAAATACAACACTGTACACTAGAGCTATAACATTACAAGATCTTTACACAACCTTGCGTAACCCTGTTACAAGTAAAACTTGACCACCTTAATCAATAACATTACAAGCAACAAAGAAAAATAATCTAGAACCAAATCACCTAAACAAACTGACCTAAAAATGATCTTTCTAAAAATGCAGACAAAGTGATACGAAAAGAGTGAGTTGCAATAGGAATATATTTTCATAATAAAAGTTATATCTTCTTTCCAATTGTTGGTTTTTTTAAAAATATAAACATTTATTTTGCTAAACTGAGATTTTTAATTGAATAAAAATATCTTTTAGTCAACTAAATTTATTAAAACCTCAATTTAATTAGTTAAAATAACTTAAAATATGCCTTTTTAGTGGTTTTAATCAATTTATTAACATTTCAAAATAAGGAGATATGAGTTTTTAACAAGGACTAATTTTTTAGTCAAAATTAACTAAATGTTCTTTCTTGCTATTCTAACCAGAACCAGACTAAGAACATTTTAATTGATTAAAATAAATTTTCATCAACTAAAATTACTTAGCTTTTATTAAAACTTTAATAACACTTTGAAAACAATTTTAAGGAACAAAACATCAAGATCAAATATGATAAACTCACTCAAAACTAACCTAAACTTCAAAATTGCAACTTGATAAGACTTAAATCACAAGATTGACAAGTTGAAACAAACTCCATCAAATGCAAATGGTTTGAGACGTCAAATCTTCTTATTCAATTCTATCACTTACCAACATGCACAAGTCTTACAAGAGTAAAAAATACATGAAATGTCTTATTAAAGCAATTGTCTTTAAAGAAATGTTAGACAAATAAAAAGCACTAGAAGTTATTGAAGTATATATGCATCTAGTAAAAGTACATACATTTTATGCTAAATGTTAAAAGCAAAGAATAGATGAGTTTGTTAAAAGTTCGAAGCAATAGACAATATCTCAAGTTAAGAAGAATGGGCGAAGATAAAAGAAGTATCATGTCCTAGACACATCTTTATGATGTCAGATTGTCTAGTTTCTACAAGTTGACTAAGAATTCCTTCCAGGGAAGATTTAGTCACAAAGTATCATTCATGGTTGTACATATGCTCAACTCAATATTTTTAATAATACAAAGACATGTCAAAGATAAAGAGTGTGGTTTACACATCTCATTGTACTAAATAACAAAGGATGTCAACATAAAGTCATGAACGTCTAAAAATAATTTGACAAACAATGCTCTAAAGCACACAACATGCAACGATCCTTTCTAGATGTTTATATTAGTAAACACTCCCATGCATAAAAAGTTGTGGTCCAAGATACCATAAACAAGACTCACATGAATGAGAATAATCTTAAAAAGCAATTAAATGCTTAAGTTGTGAGTCATCCTCTAAACGACTTAGAAAGAAACACTACAAGAAAAGTGACGTATACCGATGGATAAATACCGACAGATCAAATTTTCTCTGTAATATTAAAATTACCGACGAAACTATTGATGGAAAAGACAGTCGGTAAAAGCGGCTTTATTTATTGATGGAAAATAAATAAATCCGTCAGTAAATTCCGTCGATAAATTATTTTTTAATTTTTATCGAAAAATCTGTCGGTAAATTATTTTTTAATATTCGTCGGTAAATCTATCGGAAAAATCTGAAGGTAAAGTATTTTCTAATTTTTGTCGATAAACCCGTTGGTAGATTCTGTCGGTAAATTATTTTTAAATTTTAATCGGTAGATCTGTTAGTAATTAATTTCGTATATATCCAGCGGTTGAGTTTCAGGGTTTGTAGTTGGTGAACGATTTGGAACGATGGAAGAGCAGCAGTTTGCATCTTCATTTCGTTGCTTTGAAGCATCGAGGCTTTGAAGTGCCGAGGCTCTGAAGTGCGTTTCCATCTTCATTCCGTTGCATTGCCGATTTATTTTCATTATATTGCATTTCAATTTCAATTTTGCACAATTTTGTAAATTTTGAGGATTGTGAGTAATTTTGATAGAACTCTTAATTGTGCGTGCAGGTGGAAGGGGATTGGAGGTTAAAGAGTATAGTTTGTGGATTAGAAGAGATTATGTGATATATCTTCGATTTCTCTGGTCGTACCTCTGGTTGTTTCTCTTCCTACTACAAAACTTCTTCTTGAAAAGGTATTGTTCTTGGTGTATGTTTGGTTTTATGTTGGATTATCTAAAATTACATTGAACTATTCATTTTGTGTTTAGTAAATTTTCTTATGTTCGGTTTCATGATGAGGAATTTACTTTGGTTAGGTCCATAATTTTTTTTTGAATTGAAGCTTTAGATGGTTTTATGGTGAATTTGAAGTAAACTTTAGATGATTGCTTAATTTTATGGTTTTATGGTCCAAAATTGATTCCGCAAGTTAAACTCACTTTTTTCCTCAAATAAATACATTGCTATAAATATTGTAAATTAAGTGTAATATGATATTGTAAATAGTTGGTGTGAGTTAACAACAAGACAGTCAAAGAAGACATCTTTGCTTAATAAGTGGTTAGTTTGTAATCAATGTTTAGGAAAAACAAAGATTTGATTGTAATTTTGTGAATCACGCGACTTCCATTGGGGGTAGAATACAATATTTCTACGTTGCGAAGTACTATTAAATAATAGTTGTATGTGGTGAAGGTGGTGTGTGAAAGTAAATTCAGGCATTGATAGAACTTCACCTTTCTAGGTTATCCAAAGGGTTGGTTGTAAAAGGCAACTAGCTTATCTATTTGAGTTGGACATAGTGGTTAGGTTGGGGGAGGAGAAATGCAAGAGACTTTGAAACAAGATATATCAGTTCCTCTTGCATATAAGCTAGTCCATACTTTTCATATTTTATTTACTCATTTGGCAAATGTATGCACTTATCAAACAATTTGTTCCCATTGAAATTGAAAAGATTTAGTTTATTTTTGTTGAGATCATAGACTGTACATCTGAATTGTCCACATGCATGATGCATGCAGTATCTTCTATTGGATATGTTTTAGCACTTTGACATACACCACAAAACCTTTCATTCACCAAAATATTACTATAAATAATATTTCTCGACTTAAGAAACTTACTCGATAGATGACTAAAGGAAGCTCATTTCCTGTACATGAGAGATAATATGTTAAAATCAAGGAAACTATGAAGTTGTTATATCTATGGTAATTAATTTATGAACCTGAAAACTATATTTTGACCAAGTACATAATATCATATACTTAATCACTAACATTGTTCTCGTTTAAAGAATGATAATACCTCCATTCCAAATTTGTTTCAGCTTTTTGTTATGTGGGAATTAGGATGATGCAAGTTTAGAAAATCATTTCTGATGTATTACATTATCTGACCTCATAATATCCTTTTTTTTTATGACTTTGAAAGTACTTATTACATGATTAATAACCTTAAGATACATGTCATCTTTCTACTATGGTCGCTTTCTTCCTTTGGTTTAGATAACAAATAGGTTTTTGTTTGGTAGAACCATGATACCTTGATGTGGATATAGATCACTCATTTGGATTGTGAAAGAAGGTTGATTAAGATCAAAACTAATTTACGAGTATGTTTGTCTGGCTGTTTCTTAATTTGATTTTAAATAAAATGCTAAATAAATTTTAGTTTCTAAGGTTAATTTTTATTTTAAGTATATAAAAAATTTTATATAATCATATATATAAGTTTGTGGGGATAATATAATACTCACTTTTTTGTGCTAAATGTGGGGCAATATTTCATTGCATTTCAAATTTAGGAGATTTGTTATTAGATATGAATATTATATTGAGAGAAAAAAATGTTTTGAGGTACCTACCCAACTCTGGAAACCTTAGTTCAGCTAAATATGACTTTTTTTTATAATTGCCCTAAAAAAGATTGTGATCAAAATGGATTTACTCATATAGGACTTCTAAATTTGCTATCTAGCCAGTAATTACATAAGAACAATGACAATGTTTCAATAAAATGCATATTCTGTTGGTGATATGAAAAAGGAATAACGAATTTGATATAAGGTTGAAAACTAGGTTAAAAACCATTATGCAGACTTTCTGTTACGCTGAATCAGTTTAAGTTGAAGAAAGATAAACTATTCTACCAGAGAGAGTTGAGAATAGAAAATTTGAGTTAAAAAAGATGTAAAACATATATTAAGTTATCAATCAGCTACTTGACAAAAAAAAAATATTGGATTTTGACACATTAGTAGACTTTTTATACACAAAGTTCCCTTATGGTAATTTTCTTTTCAGTTATGTCATAATGCTTGTGGCTTTTAATGTACGTTTCCCTTTCACGCTCTATGTTAATTTTGAAAAAAGGATGGATCTCAGAGTCTGTTGTATATAAACAACACAAGTATATATAACTTTTTATTCACCATGCCTAGGACTTTAACTTAGTAGACTCAAAATGCACATTTTTAGTTTATTTTAGATAGAGAATGTGTGTGTTTGTTTTACTACCAATATCACCATTGCTTTCAAATTCAATACTTTGCTTTGTACTCATAACGAGGTTTTGTTTTGCACAGGTTATAGTGTTAAATTTGAGGGCTTAATTGGCTTTTTTCTGGAACATGTCTTCTGGAGAACCACCCCGACCCCCACCCCATGGTGATTACCAGGACAAATGCATAACACATACCAAGAAGAGAAAATATTTGCTTAGAGTGAGTCCTGAGCATCTTTCTGGGACACCGACCACTCCTACCATTGTTGTGAGACCCACACAGTCCACTGCTATGGGACCCACACAGTCCACTGCTGTGGGACCTACATAGTCCATTGCTGCTACTATTTCAGCAACACGTACACTTGTCTCAAGCTCAGGAGGTACACCCACTCCTACATCTACTATTAACAAAGATGCACCATCAACCTTTGCTGACAATTTACATACACCAACCCAACAACCAAATAATGATGTTGCATATGACATTGATCTCCATAATCGACCGTTCATTGAACCTTACGGTCGAGGGTAATATTTTATTTTCATTAAGTAAATTATTTATGTAACCTGTTTCATTGTTTGAAATGTTTGCAAAAATTGTCTTTGTCATTAGGTTTTTGCGATCTACAGTTGCTTCATAGGCTATCACAAAGTGTATTAAGCAATAATTTTTGGAGCCTTGGTCTACATGGGGAGTAATACTAGATTCTGAAAAGGAGCACTTTTGGAACCGTTTTAAGGTTCAATATTTAGTCATTGAGTTGTATTACACATTTACTCACTTTATATTTCTTATCTCAATTTCATTTCTTAACTTTTATAGTCCAGAGTTCAGTGGATGCCACAACATGAAAGTGAAATTAAGAGAAATTTTCACAATAAAGCATCTCATAGACTCTCCGAGATGTTTAGAGAAGCTAGAAATGTAGGGCAAAGGCCACAATGGATTGGAGAAAATGTGTGGAGCAGCCTGCAAGCACATTAGAATTCTCCATTATATCATAACAAATGTGCTACAACCCCAAAAAATAGAGCATTTGAAAAGGGTGAAAGCCTACACATAGGTGGCTCCATCACCACACATGAACATGTCGTTCGATTGGTATATAAACTCTATCTATCTATCTTATTTATCTAAGTTTAAAAGTTTTATATATGTAAATTAAGTTTGCAAAAATGTATTAAAGGCAAAAGAACTTGGACGGTCTATGTTTGTTGATGAGGTCTTCCACCGAACGCATAGCAGAAAGGGTACTAAGGAGTTTGTAGATGAAAGATCCAAGAAGACACTTGTAAGCTGAATTGTCAAAATTTCTTTAAACACTTCCGATAGTATGGGTTGATTTACTAATTATGTAATCTTCTGATAACAGGAAGACTTTGAGACTAGACTTTCACAGGCTAGATTAGAGGTTGGATCATGTCCAGATGAATTAGGGGAGGTTAATGCTGTTGATCAAGCAGACGATGACATTCTTAGGACTCGATGTTGGGTTGATGCGGTAGGAGGGAAAAGTAAGGGAAGATTGGATGGTACTGGACAGGTTGGTGCAACTTACTCAAGTGGAACTGAAAGTCTGAAGCACCAGCCATTAGCCTCCACCAACAATCCTGAGGACATGAACCTCACTAAGAAACAACTCTCACAAAGTCTTGAAACAAATGACAAATTGAGTATCAAGATTAAAGCCTTAAAAACAATTGTTAAGAGGTTCTTTCCTCCTGAAGCCCATGCATTAATAACTGTAGACCAAGAACGTCCACCATTACCACCACAAGACGAGCATCCAGAAAAGAATGATCAGTAGCAAAATCTTGACCACGAGCAAAATCCTAATCACGGTCATTCTTTTGATTATAGACGAGGCTATTAGTTTTAGTTATAAAAAAATGTAACTTTAACGAACCATGTACATTTCTTTAGTTTACCTGCACTTGGTTAATAAATTTGATTTTGGACAGCAATATCTTTATGATTTTGATTTAAATTGTATTGTTCGAATTTTGTTATTGGATACTATAATTATGGAAGTAGGTGATTAAGTAACTCATCAGAAGGTGATACAAAAGAACATGCATTGATTGGAAAAAATACCGACGAAAATCATCCGTCAGTAAAAGTCCATCATAGACTTTTACCGATGGATTTTTTCGACGGATGACGACCGTCAAACTTATCGGCAGATTGTTTCAACAGATAGCGGGCGTCCAAATTTACCAACGGATTTTTTTGACGGATAACAGATATCTAATTTTACTGACAGATGTTTCGACGGATAATATCCGTCAGTATTTACCAACAAATTTTGTGATGGATGTCGTTCGTCGGAATTTACTGATAGATTTTTCGACGGATGACGTCCGTCGATATTTACCGACGACAAGTCATACTCCGTCGGTCAATTTTTTGACAATTGAATAACTGACGGCTACGTGTCCGTCAAAAATTCGTCGATAGTATGTTATTACTGACGGACAAATGACATTACCGACGGATTGTGGCCTTCAATTATTCTTTTCTTTTGTAGTGAAAGAGATTTTAATTGTAAATCCTTCATTGTTTTGAATTTATCTCTAAAAACAAAGAGCCTTTAGTTTCGCATCCACATGTTTGAGTGCGAATCTTATGAATAAATAACTTTATTTATGAATAGCATGAAGAGGTTATGTACTTTGTATGGTAACACCTAGTGAACTTATGATTAAACTTAAGAGGGTTTTTAGTGGATATCCCAAAGAGCATTTATGTTCTTTGTGTAGAAAGACTTTGTGTACTTAACTTAAAGAGACGTTGTGAACTCAAATAATCATGAGTGACTTTATGTAGTCGTTGTCTACCAAAATCGAAAGTAACAATTTATTTTATTTTATTTTATTAGTGCAACCATTTGTCGTTGGCATTGGAAAATTGAACAAAACCTAGTTTAGGGTAAACCAAAACTAAAATTGAATTATTTTTTATTTTTTCTATTTCTAGTTATATTACTTATTAGTTATCCCTTTAAAAAGCTTGTAATGTGTTTTAAAAAACTATCAGATGACTCTCACCTAGTGGCTTATTTGCTAAAGGTTTTTCAAAAAGTGGTTTTAATAACTTTATTCAAGTCTCCTCTCCAATTTTATGGAGTTAACATATTCTTTACTAACAAATTTAACCTCTTGGGATTGGTTTTCGCAATATGTGAAGAGTAAATCCTAAGCACAAATGGAAAATAAAGGCCTAAATATAAAAAAAAACCCCCTTTATCTAAAGGATAGAATTAGGAATTCTAGAAGTAGAGAATGATAACATTTATGGAGTCATAACATATAAATATAACAATGGACGTTACATAGTATGGCAATTATATTCTAGTAGATGATAAAGATAAATAAATACCAAAGAAGATCTCATAGATAAAAAAGGAAAAAATAGATATACCTATTAAACTCAAGAGTATGAAATTTCCTGAAAGTTAAACAACAACCAAGAAAATGATGGGGCCAATGAGAAAGAAAAAGTAATATTTCTATGTCTTAGATAAGTCCCATTAGAAATAGAGAAGGTGAGAAGATTATAGATGAACAAAGCTCTCCTTAAAGGAAAGTTCACAAAGAAAGAAAGCCTCTTTAATAACATGGAAAGATGCATGTGGTTTAGAACCTGAATAAGATGACCTTTGTCTTATGGGGAAAACATCATATGAATACTTATCAAATGAGTTAGATGAGGAGGTAAATTTCTTAAGCTTACATTCTATTATTGAAACCTATCATGTATTTGTTTCCAACTCATCTCTTATTTTTAAATCAAAAATAAAAATAAAAAAGTGATTAAGCTTTTTTGTCAAAAAATTTTAGAAGTTACAAATCGAGTCTTCTAACTGCTATTTAAAGAAAATAGTTTAGATGCAAGCACAATTGAATAATGAACTTGAATTCTTAACAAAGATTTCACTGTCTCAGTTAAGATTTTCAAAAGAAAGAAAATGAAAATATCTTTTTTATTTTCAAAATAAAGTCTTTTGTAAAAAATTTTCAAAGTAAACACTCTCGAAAAGTAGAAAATCTAATATTTAAAAATCATATATGCACAAATTATTATTTTTTTTAATGAAGAAGGTGACAAGAGATTATTTTCTAAATGAGATATGTAATACCCTAGAAAATAGGTATAGAATAAAGACTAACCTAGAATTTAGTTTTAGAGATAAATAAGATAACATCTACTTTTTTTTAACAGAAAAGTTGTTTAAGTGAATAAAAGTTAGTTATTTTTACTTTTTATTTTTATAACAACCACCAACTCTCTCTCTTAGAAGATATTCTCTCTCAGAAGATATTCTATCTCTCTAAGAAGATATTACGTTTATAAAAACTACCAAATCTCTCTCTATCTCTCTCTTTCTTTAAGAAGATATACAGTTTCATTCTTATGAAAACCACTATCTCTGAAACAATTTCTCTTTAAAGTTTTCTACCTTCTCTTTAGATTTGTGATCACATAGGTTATCAGATTGACAATCAGAGGACATCTTTAGATTCCTAGCGTTGAGTAGATCAAGAGTGTCCAATCAGATTCTTAAACAGAGTAAGGTTGCCTGTGATTTTAGGGTTTTTGAGTATCTATACTCTATAGAGGTAAGGAAAGCTAGTTTGATTATTTTTCATAAATATTGTAATTATTTGTTTATTAATGAATTGGATGAATGTTTATGTATTGTATTATGTAGTATCAATGTTTGTGAATGATGTGGTGTGTGATCGATACATAGTATCTCCAGGAAAGGAGATACCCGTGTTGAGATTATTAGGATGTGCATTGTTTGGGGATTCTAAGGAGGTATCCTGACTCTATTGGTACATTGGATTCACATGGATGAAGATTACCAGTTAGTGGAGAGTCGAAGGAGGTTCATATGGTCCTGTCCGAGGTTTGAAATATGAGCCCGATAGGAATAGGACATATGGATTAACCCTGTACATATGGGATTCGAGGTTTGAAATATGAGTCCAATCAGAATAGACTATTCCGAGGTTTGAAATATGAGCCCGATCGGAATAGTTGGGTGGTATATGATAGGTGCACACCTCTGAGTCTAACTCAATGCACGAGTGTCATCCCGAAGTAGAGTCTAGTGTCTTTTGTTTGCGAGTCAGTGTATGTATGATGTGAGATGAATTGTGAAAGATTGAATTGTTGTTATCTTGTTGAGATAGAAATCTAATTTATGAAAATATATATTTTTTAAAACTCTCTAGCTTACCCTTATTTTTGTGTGTTGTTTGTTTTGTTTTTAAAACTGCGATGATCGTGTATATTACACGTGAGCAGAGGATTTGACAGGTGGTGTGAATCTCAAGTGAATTGTTGGAGAAACTTTATTTTATTTTATTTGTAATTTTACGAAGATATTTTTACTAAATATTATTTGAAGAAGTATATTTTGAAATATATGGTGAATGTATGAATTTTATATTCAAGTTTATTATATAATTTTTATGCAATAAAGTTCTTATTATATGAAAAATATAGATGTTACAAGATAATTCTTATTTTTTAATGAAGGTGACAAGAGATTGAAACTCCAAATTTTTCTAAAAAAACCTTTTGACAAAAGATGATTAGGATATGAGAAAAATAAAAACACTTGTGATTCATATATCTTAAAATCAATCTGTTTATAGGCTCTCGGAAGCTAATAAAAGGATTCCAAGCTCATATAGATGCCTAAGAACAAGATTATTCGAGATATTAACTCAACCAAAATTATACCTAAGATTTCTCAAAGAATGGACACTTACCAAGCATGATGGAAAGAGTTAAGCAAACATTAGAAAGATAGGTAAACATATGTCCCTGTTAACCTTTCTGCCCTACTTATCACTAAAATATGATAAGGAAAATTGTTATTCAAATCTTCAAGATGAATTACTACATATGTAATAATTAATAACACAAAAAAATGTTATTAAATAAAATAAAATATTACTAATATTATTTAGTAATATTTTATAAAATGTTAGATATACTTTATATTATTAAAATTTTTTAATAATATTTTTAAACATTAATAAAAATATCTATAAAAATGTAACTAAATAATTTTGGTAACATTTATTTAATAAAATGATAAAATTTTAAAAATATTAATAAATTATTTTAATAACATTTTTTTAATAAAAAGATAAAATTTTAAAAAAAATGTTATTAAATTCTTTTACTAATATATTTCTTAATAAAAAAATAACAATATAAAAATGTTACTAAAAATCATTAGTAACTTTTTTTAATAAAGAGACAACATTTTAAAATTATTTAGTAATATTTTTTAATAAAGTGTAATATTATAAAAATGTCACTAATATGAATATTTTATAACATTTGACAAATGTTACTAAATCATTAATTTTTTTAATTAGATAAATGTGTATTATTAGAAAGAAATTTCATTTTGAGAGAAAAATTAAAGAGAATATTAGAGGAAATTATTTATTAATAACAAAATTATCTTAATCAAAAGTAATAATATTATTTTGAACAATAGTAAAAAAATGTAAAAATATCATTGTAACATCTTTTTTTTATTTATACATATTTTTATTACATTATTTTTGTACAATTTTTCTTTTAGATGATAGAATAGTAAAAACACACATGTTTAAACACACTACAAGAATTTGTAATGATGATGGACGTAACGTACCTAGCAGTAACTGCTACAATAACAGATAAAACAAGATTTTCGTCTTGTTCGACATCATTTTCATCATCACTTGCAGTTGATACCTCCAAACCAACCATTGCAGCTATTGCAAGTGAAAGATCCTCTTCCCTTATAATGTGCAAAACATGCTTCATAATATTTCTCACGGCTAGCTCTACAACCACATACAACACATATCATGGAAGACACACACAGCCAGGCAGCCTAAGTATAATTGCTAGTTAGAAAGCATCATGCGAGCTTCATCATGCAAGCTTTGCTTCTTTCTTCCATACGCCTGATGCCAAGACCCCCTTCTTCCAGTGGGCAGAAAACTTCATCCCCAGCTACCAACTCTTTTCCGGATCGCCAGACAACGCATATACATGATGAAAATTTCCCTGAAATGGAAACAAAAGCATCCAAAATATTAGTAAGAAATAAATGACCGATTTTCCAAGTTGGATCCTTCAACAAGCCGGAGATAAATTAATCTCCATAATTACCAAATCACAATAAACTTCTGCATGTGACTGATAGAGGCACAAATATATTTCCTTGAATTTAAGGACAAGGACACCTCTGACTAAATATAAAACAAATTTGATTCTTCACCACCTTCTGCCATTCATAATGTTGGTATTTAAATCAATTACAATGACAGCCATTGGCTCTCTACCATGGTGAAAAGGTATCTAAAACATGTAAAAACCTAAGTCAAAAATATCTTTCTGAATCATGTTTTTGAAAAAAAAAATTAAAATTAGAAATTGTGTAACTTGACAAATCTGAAGACTTACACTTCTTGTGTGTTTCTTGTGAAATTTCTTGTCCTTCAATTTACTCAAGTTAGTCCAATCAAAATGAATTTTGGATTTACATTCTCTTTTTCCAATTTATTTCCCTTTAACAACACTCGCTTCTCCACTTATGTTAGATGGAGTTCATTAATAAACAATTAAAAAAACAATACAAAACAAAGGAAACAAATTATCTACATAGAATGAACAAAAAGGCAAAGAATTCTTATGAATGAAAACTATAATGTCATAATAAATTATATCAATAACCTTTCATTTAATGTATTGACATGGATTTTTCCTTTGAGTTTGGTTGCTATATTGAAATAAAGTTCTTTTCCTGATTCAAATGTTGTAAATAAGAGACTTAACTAATATTAAATTACTTAAAAATGAAAAAAAAAATTACTTCATTAGTCATGGACTTCCACGATTTAACATCCTTTTTCATTAACCTAGTTTTAAAAAGAAATGTTAATTAATAAATGGCTTGAAATAATTAAAATTTATCAATTTATTGAATTTCACTTACTCTTTCAAAATTCTATGAATCAACATTTATTTCTTTATAATTGTTTTCAAATTGTTGCCTGTAATAATGATCATTATAGCTAATTAACCAAAAGAACAAAATTTAAAACATACTTTAAAGAACAAGGATTTACAAGAACAATTCAAAGGCATTGGATGGATATTTGTGGTCTTCTGATTTCCTAGATAAAAAAAAGTAAATATGTACTAAAATAAGATTAACGAAATTAGTTACTGAATAATATAAAAATGGAAGATACATGAATTCACCTCTTAGTTAACTCAGTGTTAGTTTGCTCCTCTTTTTCCTTCTTGTTCATGGAGGTGCTCTGACTTTGTTTCTACATCAAAGTAAAAAAAAAAAGCATATAATGTGTTATATCTAATTCAATAATAAATTTAATGTAATATTATATAATATACCTTAACAATAATTTTTTCTTTTACATCTTGGATGATTTCCAAGCCTGGAACCATTACTTATGAAAAACCTCTTTGCAATTGAGTAAAAGCAAACTTGAAGTTGTTTAAAAATTCAACTTTCATGGCTTCACTTGCTCTTTTAGCTTGACTTCCATTTCCTCTTACATTCTCTCTTTAATGCTTTGAAGTTAAAATTGAGTATTTCTATGAACTTCATCAATTAATTTATGTATTTTAGCTTGACATTTAGATCCCTATAAGTTTGAAGGTACACCCCATTTTCTATATGTTCGCACATAGTCATGTCTATCTTTTCCAAAGACTTGGGAAAATATATCATCTGGAGTTGAGCTTTTATCTAATTCTTCTGAATGAGAACCAATTACATCCTCAAGCTCTGACTCAAAATGAATTAAAATGACAAGAGAATGATTATAAAAATATTACAAAACAAAATTATTATAAAAAAAAGAGATAAGAATTTAGATTATCATAAAATAATTTCTTTGGTTTCCTCATTCTTAGGCTTGTAGTTCATTCCCTATCATGTAAAAGAAGAAAGAAAAAAAGATCAGTTTAAGACAAATAAAACCACTAATACAGTTGGTTATGCAATTGGTCTAACCTTTTCATAGCAAAGGTTTTAGTTCCTTTTGTATGTATAGTAGTAAATTTTCTTGTACTTATCTTGTTCTTCTCATTATGAACCTTTATAATATAAACATGAAAAGAGTAAAGATAAAAACTAACCAAAGTATAATCACAAATAATCATATAATAAAATCTAGATAATCAAGTGACCTCAGCTATGTCAGATTTCCAAAATTTAACAAAACTTTTTCACTGCTCAAGAGGAACAGTGTAATCATGACATATTTGGAAAAAAATGTTTTGCCTTCAATCGACAAAAGAGGAATCAACCAACATCATTGTATAACATGCTTTTAAATTTAGACAAATTTCACCCACATACAAAGTAAATAAACAAGCCTTAAATTAAGCAAAGAAATAAAATCAAGCTAAGTTGCATGTAGAAGAAACTATGGTAGAAAGAACCACCTATACAAAGGAATTGAGACATTGAGAGACTTTGAGAAAGTAAGAGCTCTAACAGTCATAGGGACCATGCCACCCACTAGCTTCTCTGTTTGGCCACCAACATAAAGGAAAACATTTATTACTTCACCATCACGTTTTGCAATTTTAATCAATTAACTCAAGATAATTCCAACAGTGAAAAATTGGATTAAGATTACCAATGCACTATGCAACAATAAAAAATGATTTGGGTGTAGTGCTCAATATGACAAACTATTGAAGCACCAATATCACTTTATCTGCCTCCAAATAGTCAAGTGGCTTAATATGGCTTTCACTTGTGTACTATTCTTTCTTTAAATAGTAACCTATGCTTTACATATTGAATCATGCAAGCAGCAAATAGAGGACACTTACCAGAAGCTTTACATAAACAAGAATATAAGGTGTGCCAGTAAAATCATTTTCGTGTACCCCAGAATAATATGTTGCATAAGCTGTATCAATAAATTACACTATCAGCTTGTCTTAGATCACATTTTCTCATATATAAGGCTCAATAGAATGGTTATGCATATGTTAAGAGCATATACATACAGAGACTAATTTAGTTTCAAGGAACCAAAACAAAGTCATTGAGGAAGTGAAATTTCAAAATTAGTATCAGTTGTAATGTTTATTTTCTATATTGTTTTATATTCGTATTTGTCATTGTCAATTTTTTGCTTATAAAGATTTATAGTGAATTTTACTTAATCAGATTGTCCCCATGGTTGTGAGCTTCACACACCATTATATCAAGCAAAAATACTTCCATATCAAGAGCAAATTCTAAATGTAAGTTTATCTCCATGATTCCTTTCATTTCTGCAGATGGCAAACTGTAACTTAATAAATCATTTGGCAACTTATTCCTAAAGGAGTAAAAGTGTTGCAAATCGGTAAAATTTTGATTAAAAGAAATAGGACAAATTAATGATGCAATACTTTATCAAGAATAACAGCAAGCTTATGATTTCAAATACTGCTCCACAACCATCTTAAATTAAATTTAGACCCATCAATCGGGTTAAAAACATATCAAATAAATATTATGCAAGTGGAGTGTAAATTTGGCCCATAAAAAAAGTTAGGTAGAAGAATGCCAAATTTAAAATCATCAATCAATGGTATATCAAGAAAACTCAATAGTATAGATGTAGAATCACATTATAAATTCTACCCATTATATTTAGTTAATTGTTCACATTTCAAATAATTTCAACATCAAAAAACAAGAAGGGCAATTAAAACCATACCTAGTGCATATTGAAATCAATGTCAAATATGATATAAATCCACTAGAATTAGCCACCAAAATCACTTGATCAGCCACCAAGCAGTCAACAATGTTTACGGGGCTCGCACTTGTATATTTCTCATTCCTTGAGTCCCTTTCTATAATTACAACAGAATCAATGGATCCAGGTGATAAACATATGATATTTAACAAAATTGTTATAGCATATACCTTTTAATGAAGAAATGCTAACTGAGAGAGGTTTTGCTTGCTACTATCTAGTTTTGGTGTGAGACAAAATCAGATTGGAAATCATTTTTGGAAGAAGATTTTGGAGAAAGGAGTTATGAAGAGCCTAAATTTTAATGAAGAAATGCTAACTGAAAGAGATTTTTACTTGCTTCTGGTTTTGGTGTGAGATAGAGAAAAAAATAGTAAACGAAAGAATTGATAGAATTAAATAAAAAGAAAATAATAATATACATTACAGTAACAATTATTTATAAAATATTACAATATTATATTTTAATCATTTATAGTAACATTTATAAAAAAATGTTACTAAATTTACATACTGTGAAATTTTAAATAAATGTAAGTGCAAATGTTACTAAAGATATAAATCCTGTAGTGGTGCTTTTCTCATTATTTTGTTTATACAAACAATTTGGACAATATATGCATATACTAATTAATCATAAACACTAAGATTTGTTTGTTTCCATAAGTAGTTGATTATAAGACTATAGGTAATAAAAACTTTCAAACATCGGTATTATAGAAGTCAAGAATAAATATTTAGAGACATAATTTTATACAGAAAACATTTGATTGTTACGACTTGTTTATAAGTTAAATTTAAACTAAGAACGTATACGGTTTATTAGACAATTTGTCACAAGACTTGCAATACTCACTAGATGGTTTATTATATCCTTTAGTTGTCATAAAACACATGTGAGAATGTTCAGATAATTTATTCACATTTAAGCAGGAAAGACACGTAGGGTATTTATTACCATAAAAAATCATACATGCTCTACTAGTATTAGACTGTCTAAGGCTTGTAGGGTTAGACTGTCTAGGGTCTCAACAAGTTTTACATAACTTTTCACTTCTTAAGTGTGTACATCTTGAACATCAAATTTATAAGTGTAAATTTTCATGAATTTTTTTATGGAAACTTCCAACATTTGGTGAATATAAGTTGTGGTCTAAAGAGATAAAAAGTGATACCAAAAGTTGAAATAGAATGTTGCATTCGAAAGTTGTGAACAAATCTCATTTAAGCAAGCCTTAAGGGAACTTCAGCAATAGTTATGTGTCATGCACACTTCAAATTAACATTCATTAGGGCCATAGGCACACTATGTCACTGTTATCACTATCATTGCTTGACCTAGAAGGCACTCTTGAGAGGTCGTGAAGAAAAAAACTCAACTATCATTTTATGAATTTAGGACTAAGATAAGACAAAAAAACACAACCTTGTACCATAGGTCAGTACCCTATATTGGCAACCCATCCAACCACCACTTTCACAAAATAAAGAGGTCAAAGATCTAGGACCTTGACCAAGGGCTTACAAGATGATCGAGCCTGATTGGACCTGTGTGGACCTTCAAATAGTCTTTTGGGGCCAAGATAATCTTTGAGGAGATCAACTCTAGAGGAGGCAAAGTATAAAGCATAAAACCACTAAGCCATAGAAAAACAACAACTAGAGTTACTACCAAGAGAACATAGGAAGATTGGGCTTCCGCTGACTTCAGTAGAAACAAGTTTTATCATCATGGGACAAACTTTAGTCTATAAATTTATATACAATAGAATAGGATTTTATGGGACATGTATTGTGCGAAGCAGAAAAAAGAAATAGACCTTGTATATGGGCCAAGTAGAATAGGATTCTTGGTCTTGTATTTGGATTATGAGTATATTAGTGTTAGATTAAGATAAAGTAGTTTATCTAGGATTACAACTGGGCTTTCTCAATCCCAATGTAAACACTAGGATGCTCCAAAGCTAAGGAGAGGCACATGGAGAGTGTGAAAAGGAAAGAAAGGCATGAGCATGGATTAGGAAAGCATGAGTCACCACATGTCACCCTTTCCTTCTATACACCCTTTCTCAAGGTTTTTAATTCATTTTGAATTCAAATTTTCCCTCATTTCTCTTCTCAAATTATATGTCCATCATGTGTGTAAATAGGAGTCTTGGTGCTTGTAATTCTTAAGTTTGAATGACTAATGAGATGCTGCCCAAGTTTGGTCTTTACTAGTTCACGAGTTCTCTTTAGTCTAGACTCCTCTCTAAGTTTAGACTCCAACTAGTCGAGTTGGTCTAACCTCTCATTAAATCTTCTATATTCCACTTCTAACAGTCACACGATGCAATCTCCTCCACCATTATTCCGCAAGCCTCTCCCATCTTCATCCAAAGAAAAAACTCAACATGTTGAAGAAGAAGGCTCTCTTATCATTTGGTATAAAGCTTTGGTTCAAGAGTTAAGTAGCTTCTTCTTCTTATGTTCTTTCATTTTTTTCATGTTGTTCATATGATGTTTTGATTGTATTGAGTTGATTTCACCGATTGGATTTTGGTTTTGTTCGTTTTGTCCAGTTCAAATCATTTAGTTCATCTTGAACCTTCCATTGTGTGGTTATTTTAGGTGTTTCCATGGTAAATTGTGTAGCTTTTGTTTTTACTTGAGTCTTGGTTCCATTTTGTTTCCGTTAAAACAATTTACATTTGTGTTATTTTGATTTTACAATTCATCCATGTTATGTTTAAGTCATGTTAGCTCCTAAATATCATCACATCTCTTAGTTTGTGCTTTTTGATTTCCCAAATTTTGATTTGAGTTTAAATTGTGGTGTGTGACATTGTTTTTAACCTTTTAAGTGCTTTTCTATTTCAATTTTGAGTTCTTACTTGTTATTCGATCGTTCATAAGTCTTATTAGAGTTAGGTTTCCATCGTGTGTTGATTTTTAAGTTCAATTATATTTGATTACTATAAGTTTTTATTCGACTAACACTATTGTTCTTTTTCTAGTTTGTCTTGCAAAATTTATTTGAATGGAGAAAGAACATGTTGTGTGGAATCAATTGTGGTGTTTGAAATTTGAATTCAAAATATATATAAAAAGGTGTCACCTCCAAAGTAAAACAAAAGAAAGAAAAAAAAAAAACAAAAAAAAAAGCCTAAAGGAGGTGTGAAAAGCATGAGTCATTTGACCTAGAAAATTTTTGAATATACGGTCCGCACTTAAGGTAATTCAGCCAAGACACATATGAAGTTAATTTGATTCAGCCAAGGACTAAAAGTTTGTAACAGTTGAAGATAATCAGTTCACTAGTTGGAAAACATAAAAAATCAAGGAAAAGAAACAAGTTCATTTTATTATAGTTTCATTTTTGTTTTTGTATTCCATTATAGTGCCTTTTTATGAGTATTCTTTTATGTGTCTGCTTCCTTATTAACTTTAGTTTATTGCTTTTCATTTGATTGGTTATTCTTTGAGTTTGTGACATCTCTAATATCTTGAGTTTAGCTTTTCTAATTTGAGCTTTTCTAATTTGATCTTTTCTTGATTTTAATTCTTTGACCTCTTGAAGTGGAATATCACTTTGGTTTAAGGTCTTTATGAGAAAATAACTAACTTTCTAGGTAACATATTTGGGAAGGCAAAGATCAATACTAGGAGATTAGAGAGGACAACTAAGTGGAAGGCTCACATAAAAAAAGAGAGTAAAGACTTAGAGATGAGAGGATACACTTAAAGTTAATGTTTCAAATTTGATTGTATTTGCTTTGAGTTGTAAACGACCATTATTTTACTTTATCTTTTTGTTTTAGTAAATGGTTGTAGACAATGAGTGTGTCTTAAAGGTTCACAAGTTCCAACAAGTCTCACCGTTAGGACTCGACTAGTTCAATTTCTTGCAATTTTCATTTGTTTTAAGCTTTTTTTATTTCTTAGTGGTAAACTTCTTTCTCTTGTGTTGAAGAAGTTTTCATTCGAAGAAGGATTATGTAGTGCATTGGAAAAGTTATGGTTAGGAAATACTTGGTTCTTAAGATAATCCATTGTGACTCTCCTCTATTTCTTGAGAACTCTGATAGTGTGCTAAGCAGTATCTTCTTGTGAAAAATCTTTAAATACAATTAGCTTAAGATGTCTAGGTATACTTCTCACCATTGTGGCAATGGCTCAAGTGAATATCCAAAAAGTTTGAAACAATTATCAAAAGAACATAAGTCACTAAAGTTGTGGAAAAAGCAAGATTTTGAGAGAAAAAGAGAAAATTAAAAGAGGAGTCAAACTTGCAATTCTTGAGGAGGATCTTACAATTTTACGACATAAGGAAGAAAAAAATAAAAAATAGGAGTAGTTTTTCTAAAATTGCAAATCAGGAGATAACTAAGATGATGAGGTGGTAGTTTAAGACTTAGTAAATTTTATCAACTCCCCTCCCCCAAGAAGACTTAAAAGGGAGACTAGATCTTTAGAAGCTAAGGACGACCTTTCTCACTTCCATGGTAAAGATGATGTGGAAGTCTATCTTAATTGGGAAATAAAGGTAGAACAACTATTCGTCTGTCACCAAGTGAGTGAGGAACAAAAAGTACCCTTAGCCGCCTTAAGTTTCCAAGGATACACAATGTATTTGTGGACCTCCACTAAAAGAGAGAAATGACTCCATAATACACATCCAATTCTATATTAAAATGATCTTAGAAGTGCATTGAGGTGTCAACATATCCCTTCATACTATAACAGAGAACTTATGAATAAGCTTCAAAGACTCCATCAAAAAAACATGAGTGTTGTAGAGTATAGACAAAAGATAGAGTTATCATAAGAGTTGGGATCAAGGAGGAAGAGAACACCACTATAGCTAAGTTCTTAAGTGGATGATATATCAAAGACAAAGTTTAGTTTCAACCTTTTAGAGACTTGAATGATTTAGTACAACTTTGCATTAAGGTAAAACAACAAAATTTGAGTAAATTTTTATCTAAGAAAGAAAAAGCTCACTCTAATAAAGAAAATCCACATAAAGAAAATAATTTCGTAGAAAAACAAACACTAGAACCCCCTAAGAACCTAGATAAATTAAAATAAAATAAAAGTAATGCAAGCCTTCTACCTACACTCGTATCAATGACAATAAATGTTTCAAATGTTTAGGTAGGGGCCACAAGTCTTTTGAGTGCCCCAACAAACAAGTCATGATGATGCAAACTCATCTCTGAGACTACAGACAAGAATAAAGAGGTTATTGAGTTAGAGCCTTGATCAGGAGCTTATCAGGAGTTTGGGCTTGTTTGGGCTTGTCTGGGTCTCCAAACAAAGATTTGGTTCCAAGTTCAAAATTGGATGTACGAAGAGCTGACTCCAAAAGGGGTGGTTGAACGGAGCCTGAACTCAATTTGTTGTAAACAAAAACCACCAAGCAAGATTTTCCAAGGCAATAATATATAAACATTGATGAAGCAGTTTTATACTGGTTCACCCTAATCTTTTAGGCTATGTCCAATTCTCCCTTGAATAAACCGTTCAAGAGGCTCCACTATATCATAAATGTTTACATCGAGTACACAAACTTCTCTAGGTTACAATGAGTAAACAAACCCACTATAGGTTATAACGAGTATAAAAACCTCTCCAAGTTATAACGAGTACACAAACCTTTCCAGGTTATAGCAGTTCTAAGCTCCCCCTGAGATCAAGATCACTCAAGATTTAAAGGAATACTCTTAAAAGAGAGAACAATGAAAGCTCACAAGGGTTTGCTTCACAATGGTGAAATATTACACAATGGTTTCGCATAACCCAAAACTCTATATGTTCTCAATAGCAGATTTATAATAGACACTCAAATATTTAGTAAATTCTTCAATGTATTATATGATTTATTTCTCTTTTTCCTTCTTGTTATTTTCTTCAACTTGATATTGTTCCTCTATATGTAACTTTTTAGAAACTAGCTGTTGGGATACTTGAAAGGAGGAATCTTAACCATCTAATTGTTAAAACTAGTCTTTAGAAAAATAACCTCTATTATTGATTCTGCATTAAAACTAACTTTATCTGCATACACAAATAATTTAAACAACACAAGATATCTTTGTTTTGAAAGAATAATCACATTTAAATATTCCATAAGAATTTGAATAATTTTCATTATGAACAAATTTGAACGTTAAAGCACAACATAATATAAAATCTGATTTTGATATTTATGTGAAAGACACTTTAATTTGTTTTCAAGATTTAGAAACAAATCAATTAATCACATTTAAATATCCCATAAGAATTTGAATAATTTTCATTATGAACAAATTTGAACGTTAAAGTACTAAATGATATAAAATATGATTTTGATATTTATGTGAAAGGCACTTTAATTTGTTTTTCATATTTAAAAATAATTTTAAAATATTTTCATCTTCTTTTAATTTTAAACGAATTTAATTTAATAAAATAATAGTAGATAAAAAGTTATATTTGGATTTGCAGTTTCTTTGTACATACTCATCATGGTTAGAGATATGTGAATATTACTGTAGGAACAACTGGCTCCAGAAGGGGGGTTGAGTGGAACCTGAACTCAATTCGCTATAAATAGAAACCACCAACCAAGACAAAAATATATAAGCATAGATAAAGCAGTTTTATACTGGTTCACCCTAATCTCTTGGGTTACGTCTAGTTTTCCCTTGAACAAACCGTTCAAGAGGTTCCACTATTCAGCAAATAGTTACAACGAGTACACAAACCTCTCCAGGTTACAACGAGTACACAAACCTCTCCAGGTTATCACGAATACACAAACCTCTCCAGGTTATACCAGTCTTAATCTCCCCCTGAGATCAAGACCACCCAAGATTGAAATAAACACTCTCAAAAGAGAGAACAATGAAAGCTAACAAGGGTTTACTTCACAATGGTGAAGAATTACACAATGGTTTCAACAACCCAAAACTCTAGATGCTCTCTATAGCAGATTGATAATAAACACTCAGTATATTTTCTTCAATGTATTATATGATGTATTTCTATTCTTGCTTCTTGTTGTATATATTCTTCAACTTGAACTTGCTCCTCTATATGTAGCTTTTTAGAAACTAGCCGTTGGGATGGTTTAACAGAGCAATCTTGACTTTCTGATATATAGAGCTCAAACTGGAAGTATTTCTCTAATATTTTAAACTGCATTAAACTTGATTAATTCTGTATCAGAAATAATTAATTTAAAATAACATAGAGAAATTGTATTTGAAATACTCATCAATAATTTCCATTATGAACAGATTTGAACGTTAATGCACATTATGATATAAAATCAATTAATCACAATTAAATGCTTCATAATAACTTGAATATTTTCCGTTATGAACAAATTTGAACGTTAGAGCACAATATGATATAAAATCAATTTAAATCAAATCAATAACACATAAAAGTAAATAGTAAGAAAACTTATCTCTTTATAGACCATGTG
>Ga0209700_102176_pt1 | contig 40135 bp, 22 predicted proteins | sample SiratroredBW_FD_187528 | JGI IMG/M metagenome (GOLD analysis project Ga0209700, IMG submission 187528) | Root nodule microbial communities of legume samples collected from California, USA - Siratro red BW (SPAdes) (version 2) | ecosystem: Host-associated > Plants > Roots > Nodule | place: USA...
AATAAATACAACAAATAAGACAAAAATAAATTTTTAATAAAAATGGGCCCGACAAGGTTTGACCTCGCTCCTACGTATCATCATCCTTACGGGTGAAGAATCAGGGAAAACGTAGTTCTAAAAAAAGTTTGATTCGTTTTGAATATTTTTAGTTTTTGAAAGTTTTTATATATATATTTATTTTTATCTTCGAATATTTTTTTTTATATAAAAATTTTGGTATTCCAATCAAAGTCAAAACTTCCTATGACACGGACGGCCATTTAGGAATTTATATCAAAATCTATTTATTTATTTTTTATTATTATTTTATTTTAAAAGTTAAACTTTAATTTGAATACCGTAGACGCGTGTGGCCTTTTGGTAATCCAAACAAAGTTAAAATTTTTCGAATTAGATCCTTGTATGACGCGAATGGCCATTTAAAGATTCAATCAAATTATTTTTAAATAAAATACTAGAAAAAAAATATTTAACATTAATATATTTTTAATAAAATATAAAATTTACTAAAAAAATCAAATAAAATAAAATAAAATAAAAAGTTATAATGTCACACCCATTCACAGTAAACCAAATTCAATTTCTTTCCTTAGTGCCAACATATCAAACTAATTTGACTTTTCTTTTCCTAAAACCACGTTGTTTTTTTTTTTTTTTTTATCTCTCATTCACTTTATTCAAAAAATTTTATTAGGCAATTAAAATGCCAAAATGATTAAATGCCAAAATCAACACCCATTTATTTTTCCTTTACGTTGACTTTCTTTTTTTTTATTTCACAGCACACCAAAAATCGAAATTAGACCCAAACCTATCACTTGCCACGTTACCAAGCCTTATCATTCTCATTGCCAATACTCTTAATTCAATGCAAGAAAAAGCTTTGGGCCTAAACCCAATTCATATTTTACTTTGTACCTCACTGCCAAAGTTTATTCATCCAATTTAAATAGCCTTCGCTTAGCTCAAATGGATTGGGTCAAGCCCATCCAATTTCAATGTTACCTTTTTGTTTTATTGCAACCCTAAATCAAATTAAAAATTGAGTATAGCAACTTGGAGACAGCGGCGCAAGGAGCTTAACGACATGCTCAAAGATTTCCAATAACATGGAGAAAAGTGGCGACATGGATACACGGTAACAATAGAAGTTTATGACGTGGCGAAGGAGGAAAGTTGGGTTGTAACTTGGGTCATGGTTTGAAAACGGAAGCCAAACAGCGGTTGAAAATTTCGTCAACGACGGTAATGGAAGAGTACAACGGTGTGAGAAAGTTGGCAATGCTGGGATTAAGACGCTGCCATCACTGGTGATAATAGAGGACACGAAGGAAGAGTTGAAAACCGTAGGCAGTGTGGTGGCATTGCTCGGATGCGAGGCATGGTGGTACGCAAAGAAATAAACAATGCTTCGTTTAATGGCAGATGACAATGAATGAGTGATATAGAGGTGCCGGATTTAAGAGTAGTGAGACGGAGTCGTACGGTGGCCGGAGGTGATGGCTAATACCTCGCGAACGGAGGTTTTCATCACGGATATAGCTATTTATCTTTTCTTCTTTTTTTCTCTTTTTTTTGGTTCGTGAAATTGCTTTGGATTCTATAAATTTAAATTGGACTCTGTTTGATATTGGTTGAATTTCTGGACTGAGTTTATACGCAGGTTTATTGTGATACATATTCCTTATGATAGAAATAAAGATAAGTAATAGAAGCATTCAATGTCTTGCAATGTATATGGAAACACAATGCATAATGAGATGAGTGAAATAGAACGAGAAAATTAAAATCAGAGCACAAAACCATAACCAAATCAGTGCAGACAGAATCACAATTAGAACCAAACCAGTGCAGTGATGAACAAGAATCACAGTACCTCAGTGAAATTTGCGGTTCTTTGTTTCTTCTTCCTTCTCTTTATGCCTTGATTTCAAGCAATTTCTCCTTGAATTCTCTCTTGCTTTTCCTTCCTCTTTTTGTATGCCCCTGCACGTCTTCTCCTCTTCTCCCCTACCTGTGCCCTGCGCCTCTTCCTCCTCTCTCTTCTAACAACTTTTCAAAACCAATTTTTGTCCCAAAAAATCTTTTTCCGTGCCTTCCCCTTTTCCACGTTTATTATCTTTATTTTTCCGCCATATTCATTTCCTCTGCCAACCGTTTCCACTCTCCACTCTATGCCTTACCCTCCAAGTTTTCAAAGTTCTCCAATCTCTTCTTGCCACGTCGCCACTAAGGTTAAAAAAACTCTCCACTCCTAGCTTGCCACGTGGCAAGCAAATTTAATTTAATTTTCATTTTTTTAATTTTCCGTTTAAATTTTAAATCTTGAAATAAATCTTAAAACTATTCTTTTTATACTATTTGATTTTTTTTGAATTTTTATTAATCAATTTGATTCTAATTTTGATAAATTCTATTTTTTTATTTTAACAAAGTTTTATTTAAAATATACTCTTTTTGACTAATTTAGTTATATATTTATTAGTTTAATTAAATCTTTTTCATTCTATCATTTTTTTAAAGTCAATAAAAATTGAAAATTTATTAAAAATTTCGGTATATTTTGCCCGGACGGAATCGGGTATTGACACATCTTTATTATGTAATCCTTTGTTATTTATAATGGTAGCTACTCTAACATGTAATAATTAGTTTTGTTTTTCTTAGAAAATATATGTAAAACACACACACAATAGTGTTTTTGTCATAAGGGTGGCGTGCCTTTTTAGGATAAGTAATGATGAGTGGACGGCTGGGTACATTCCAAGGCTAGAACATGTCGGCCTATGGTGACGGGCAACTACCCAGGCCAAGGGGACGGGGGACTGGATGTATAGTACATTTGCCACCAAGCTCGATCAGTTGTGAGGGTGGAACAATTTTTGTTATGTGTGACCAATGTGTTGAGAACTGAGGTGTAATGGTGTTGGTGTTGGATCAACATTGGGTGTTAGACGGAATAATAGTGTGCTAAGATTTAGCAGTTGATGATGGATGGGTTATGGGCCTTGGGTTGTATAAAGAGTTTTGGCTGACATAAGCCTTTGTTGGGATTAATGAGATTTGACAGTTTGGGAGTTGAAAAGTCACGACTCTTCCATCCCTTCACCCAAATGTCTATAAATTGATTTGGTGGTTCAGGTTTTGCTTTTACTTTGTGTTTTCTGTGTCTGAGGTCCGAGAACTGGCAATTAAAATATAGTGGCTAGGTGTAAAGAAGATATCTCTGACTGAAGTAATCATGTCTTGTTCATCCACCCTTTCTAACTTATTACTTGAAAGAGTAAAAATTTTGAATTATTTTTGTCATAAAAAAATTCAAACTAACTATTATTATAATAACTTTAAAATGAAATAGTTTTCAATTTAATGTAAAATTATATTTTATAATGAAATAGTCTTAGAGTAAAATACAGAAAAATTTATACATTTGATACACTAAAATAAATATTTTATTAAAAATAAAGAATTGACATTCAAAATTTGTTAAATATGAAAACGCAACTTTGCGACATGTGTAGTGTAATTGTGGCACTAGCTGGTAGGCAGGGAAGATGAAACTGTGTGCATTCTTTCTAAATTTTAATTTGTTTTCCTTCAATAATCTTAAAATAAATGAAAAAAAATTCTTCAAACATACCTTTCCTTTATTAATTACCTAATAAATATTTTATTCAAAATAAATAAATTGACACAATAAGACAAAATTGGTTATCAAAAAAATAAATAAAAAACACGATTTTGGGTCACGTATAGTATAACTATGACATTGACAAGTAGGTAAGGAAGGTGAGACTATTTGTTATGGTGTTAAATGAGTCAACTTGATTCATAATGGTTTCAGCTAAAAACTAACTCGGCTCAGTTTTTCTACTATTTTATTACAAATATTGTGATATGGCGTTGATAGTTAGTTAGGTTAACTCTTCCACCTTATTTTGTCTCATTTATCGTTTATTTATAGGGTAGAATATTCAACCTCATTTACTCTCAGGTTAATTTATGTTTTTTTTCTAACTCAACACGATTTAAATTACTGGTGAACCGAGTAGGTCCAAATCCATAGTGAGTCGAGTTAATTGAGGGATTTGAATCCATTTTGACACATATTCCACACTTATTCTTAATTTCTTTTCCTTTAATAATCCTGAGATAAATAAATTCTCAATACACCTTTCCTCTTGTTAATTACTTCAATGGACCTAAATACCAATATCGGGAGAGGATGTTAGAAATTTCTTGAGTTTATATGCTTCCAATTTCTATACAATGCATCTTTTTTTCAAATACATTTAAAATAATAATTTTAAATAAATATATTGCTATTGTTGGATGTGGGAGTTACAATAATTTTTCTTTGATTTCGGCTTCAACAGTTTTTTTTGTCTTCGATCTCTAATCCTCAAAAGCTTACATGAACAAGAGAGAGGGATCTGCAAAAGACACTTTGATGCTAAAGTCAATACTCAGTTCTCAAAAACTAGGATTAATTGGGTTAAATAAGACGTGCCTCTTTATTATGTAATCCTTTGCTATTTATAATGATAGCTACTCTAACATGTAATAATCAGTTTTGTTTTTCTCAAGAAAGATATGTAAAACACACGTAATACTACTTTTGTCATAAAGGTGATGCACCCTTTTAGGATAAGTAATCATGAGTGCACGACTGGGTACATTACCAAGGCGAGAACATGTCGGCCTATGGTGATCGACAACTACCCAGGCCGAGGAGAGGGGGGCTGGTCGTATAATACACTTGCCTCCAAGCTCGATCAGCTGTGAGGGTGGGAGAGTTTTTGTTGTTATGTGTGACCAATATGTTGAGAACTAAAGTGTAATGGTATCGGTGTTGGGTTGACATTGGGTGCTAGATGGAAGACTAGTGTGCTAGGATCTAGTGGTTGATGATGGATGGGTTATGGGCCTTGGGCCGTATGGAGAGTGTTGGCTGACATAAGCCCTTGTTGGGATTCATGAGATTTGACAATTTGGGAGTTGAAAAGTCACGACTCTTCCATCCCTTCACCCAAGTGTCTATAAATTGATTTGGTGGTTTAGATCTTGTTTTTACTTTGCGTTTTCTGTGTCTGAGGTCCGAGAACTGGCAATTAAAAAATAGTGGCTAGTTGTAAAGATTATATCCCTGACTTAGGTAATCATGTCTTTTTTGTCTTTCCTTTTCAAGTCTATTGGAGTGTTTTTGAGGGGTTAGTCGGCCTACAAGAGGACATGTCGTCTTCCAGCACCAGCACGGTGCAGGCCGATGACACTAATATGGTCAAGGACTCCTCGACTGACGTAACATCAAGCCATCCTCCTCATAAGACCGAGTATGACTGGGTTAGCAACAATGTTACCAGTCAGTTCTCTAAATATAGGTGGCTTGAGTCTTTAGAGTACTTTGTGGCTAATGTCGCCATGTTTATCCTGATACCGAAGAGAGGGTAGTGTCGATTGACAAGTGCCTAGTCATTGACAATGTTTGTCAAGGTTGAGAGGGAAGTGAGTCAGACTTCTTCTTCATATATACATGCTTCTTTATTGACTCTCATGTTCACCTTCCTTTTGACGAGTTTACCATAGGTGTTATGCGCGTCCTGAATATCACGCCAACCAAATTGCACCCCAATTCTTGGGGTTATTTCAAGCCTTTCAGACTTTGTGTGAGATGTTCGGTCTTCGCCCTTCTCCACAAATTTTCCTTCATTGTTATAGCTCTAGGCCAACTAGTCCCGTAGATTGGTTATCTTTGGTGAATCAATATGGGTCTGCCTTGTTCTCTCCTTTTATTGTTTCTTACAAGAAGTTCAAGACTCGCTTCTTTCATGTAACCATCAAGCCTACTGGCCAAAAATATATTTTCAATAGGGATACCCTAAAATTTCCTTTTTATTAGACAAGGGACCCTGTCAAATATCTTTATTGGTTGAGGTGCTCAATGACCGATGACGATCACAAAAGCTTTTACAGTTTCGATAGGCTTCTAAGGAAGTTGCCTACCTGAAAAATTCTTAAGCTTTATCTATGCACTCAACGCTGAGTTGCTCGTGCTTAGCTTTGATGGGCTCCAATCTTAAACTTGCAACATAACATTCTCTAGCTATTTTCTTGTCTACGTGTAGAGTTATGACATCCCCGGTCGTAGAAGGGAACTTCATGGCCAAGTGTGGGGTTGACACTATGACTCCTAGTTGATTCAGTTAGAGACGCCCTAAGAGGATGTTGTACAATGTGTTTGCATCTACCAGTAGGTAATGAATCTTGATGGTCATGCTTAGGAGTCTTCCCTCACCAAATTTCGTATAGAGGTCTATGAATTCACTCACTCTCCTGAAAACCCTACAATCTGATCATCATAGGGTTGGATCTTGGTCTCGGGTATCTGTAACTTTTTGAATGTTTTCCAATATAGGATGTTGACCGAGCTCCCTTGATCAACAAAGGTCAATGGTTATGGTTATTACCATGGGATCATCTTGCTTTGGTTCAATTGCCTTAAAATTTTCATATGTGAATGTTATGGATGACATCCTTCTTTGTATCCGAGTCGTAACTGAGTTCACAGCTTGTACACTTCTTAAATGTCTTTTTCTTACAGAGGTTGAGGACCCTCCTTTTGCGAATCCTCTAATAATTGTATTGATCACTCCTTGGGTCAGGGTCTCTTGATGGGCTTCTCTTTCATTTCGTCGAGACAGTGACCTCAAATGTTTAGTTCTTGAGGATCGTTGTCGATGTTCTTTCCTTCTTGGACTTCTGCCATCCCTTCTCAAATAGAATCAACTTGTCATTTGATTATGCTATATGAACCTCCTGAGGTGTCTGACCTGTATGAGTTCTTCAATTTTATCTCTCAACACGACACACTCATTGATACTGTGTCCATAATTTTTATGGTAATGGCAGTGTTTGCTCATGTCGGTGTTCCGAGGAGTGGGAACCCTTTTAAGTGTCGGGATCAACTCAACACTAAGGGCCTCTTCCAAAATCCTTCCCATATCTTCATTTAAAGGGGTGTATTGAGAAAACTTGGGTGTCCTTGCCTCCCTCTGCTTAGGAAAATGCGAAGAGTTATTTCTCTCTTTTCCCTTCGCTTTGTCCGAGTTGTTATAGGGCCGGGCTTGATTGCGGAATTGTCGCAATTCTTCCAACTCCATGAACTTTGCATCCCTGTATCTTAACTCGTCTAAGTTAAGGGCTTGTTTCTTACATAGGTTATTTGCAAATAGTCCCTGGACGTAGGGTTATTACCAGGTCTCAGGATTTATATTCTTGATCTGCAAAGATAACTTTCCAAACTTTTCCATGAAGGTTCTCAGGAGCTCGTCCTTCTCCCATCGCACGTTGATAAGTGTTATTGAAGTTACATGATGGGGTCGATTAGTGGCGAACTGGCTGCTGAACTTGTTCACTGGCATTTCAAACCTATCTACTAAGTAGGGTGGGAGGTGAGTGAAGCAGCTAAAGGTTGCTCCCTTAAACGAGTTTAGGAATACTCGACAGAAAATTGCGTCTTCACTGGTATATAGATTGATTTGTCTCACACAGATGTCTACGTGTTTGTCAGGATCCGTTGTTCCATCGTACTGGTCCATACTCAAACCTTTCCAGTTGCTTGAGAGCTCAACGCTGATGATCTTGTCAGTAAAGAGATGTCTCCGGCTTCCTCCCATTTGATATGAGGTATGGGCGGACGTATGAGGTCAAGACTCTTCATGGTCGGTCTCATTCACCACAATATTCTTGGTTGCTTCGAGTTGGTAGGGTTTTTGTTTTGATCACTACTATTAGGGGTTGGTGAAGGAGGGCGATCTCCCTCATCTCTTCATTTTCTCTTCTCAAGGCGTGAATCTCCTCTTCATTCCTTTGTCGCATTTTGGCCATCTCCTACTGTAGGGCGGCAAGTATATCATGTGGTCACTAGCCATCCCAAAATCTCCTTGCCTTTGGTCTTGCACTATGCTTATGGTTGATACCATAGAACTTTGTTATTTACCCACTTGGTCCCACAGTAGGCGCCAACTGTTCTTGCGGGACCTGAGGGCTACAACAATACCTCTTTGATTTCGGCTTCAAAAGTTTCTTCCCAGTCTTCTGTTTCTGATCCTCAAAAGTTGCTATGAACAGGGGGAGGTACCTGTAAAAGGCACTCCGATACTAAAGTCAGTGCTCAGTTCTCAAAGACTAGGATTAACTGGGTTAAAAAGACTTATCTCTGTCTTCTGTAATCCTTTTTTATTTATCATAGTAGCTACTCTAACATGTAATAATTAGTTTTGCTTTGCTTTTGTCAGAAAGGATGCGTAAAGCACACGTAATACTGATTTTGTCAGAAGGGTGGTGTGTCCTTTCAGGATAAGTAATGATGAGTGGACGACCAGGTACATTACCAAGCCGAGCACATGTCGACGTATGGGGTGACCAATAACTATTCAACCCGATGGCGGGGGGCGTATAGTACATATATTAAAAATTAAATTTATATATTCAATAAATAAAATTTATAAAATTATTAGTTTTTTATTTATAAAAATTAATATTAAAAACTTTTAATATAAAATTAATTTTAATATAAAATTTTAAACTAGTAAATAATATTATGAAGATTTAAATATATGTTAGACCACCCACTTCTTTTCCATGTTAATATATAAACTAGTAGCTGGATTTCTTAACCATATAATACTAAAATAGAGAAGAACAACTTCTATTCTTGATTCTATATTAAAATTGACTTATATATAGAAACAATTTAAATAACGTAATATATTTTTAATTTGAAACAATTAATCATGTTTAAACATTTCATAATAATTTGAATAATTTTCATTATGAACAAATTTAAACGTTGAAGCACAACATTTTATAAAATCTGATTTTTATATTTATGTAAAAGGCACGTTAATTTGGTTTTCAAATTTAGAAACAAATCAAATCAAAATTGTGTCCAACAAAATCATTTGAATTATTTTTGTTTTTAGTTATAGCAACATAACAGTTTAATCTTAATTTTAAAAAAAATTGCAAACATATATATATATATATATATATATATATATATATATATATATATATATAATACGTTAAATGAAATTAATTTTATTGTAAGTCATGGATTAAGGTGCAATGATTTGATCTCAAATTAAATTTGAAAGTAGATTTCAACACATTTAAAATATTTATCGTTTTTATATTTATTAACTTTTCTCTTTTAATTTAAACAAAATTAATTTAATAAAAATAATAATAAATAAAAACTTATCTAAGTCTGCAGTTCATCTGTACATACTACTCATGCATAAAGATATGTGAATATCATTATAATAAACACATAAGATCATTAAATAAAAGCATGCACTTGGAGTTATTGTAGCGCCAAGCTACTCTTTGCTTTGCAGCCTCCTTTCTAACCTGAACATCTTCTCAAATTTCGTGTATTAAGTCAAGATTTTCTCTTAGGCTCTCGTCATTTCTTGGTTCATCAAAGTTTTGCCTACTCCACGAGGCTTCACCAAGCTCTGTTAGTATTATGGCATCAGACCCGTACATAATTCAGAATGACGTTTTGCCCGTTGCTGACCGTGGAGTGCAATGATACCCACAAAATTCCATGGATCTCCTCAACCCATAGTCCTTTGGCTTGGCCCAACTTCTTTTTTAGCTCGTTCAAAATTACTCTATTGGCCGCCTCAGCTTGACCATTCGTATAGGATGCTCAACCGACAAGGTTTTATGTCGAATACCAAGTTGAGTAAAGAATTATTCCAAATCCTTATCAATGAATTGTCTTCCGTTGTCAATTACCAAGTAGTATGGTAGGCCATGCCTACATATTACATTTTTCTAGAAAAACTTCTGGACCTGCCTAGCAATGATAGTAGCAGGGGATCTCGCTTCAATCTACTTCGTGAAATGAAATAATCATTGACAACAATCAAGAATTTTACCTAACCTTTATCCAGGGGAAAAGGATCGAGAATATCCATTCCACAAGTATGGAACGACCATAGTGAGATGCTCTGATGCAACTCTTTAGGTGACAATGAGTAAATGGGTTAAATTTTTGGCACTCGATATACTTCTCTACAAAGGAGTGAGCATCATTTTTAATGCTTAGCCAAAAATATCCTGCTCGAAGTACTCGAGTAGCCATACACCGAGCTCCCAAATGTACCCCGTATTTCCCTTTGTGGAGCTCGACTAATACATACGCTGCTTGGTCCTCATCCAAGCACTTCAGAATTGGTGAAGAGAATCCTTGGCGAAACAGTTCCCCAATGCACATTGTATAAAAGGAAGTCTTTCGGCACAACTTCCTGGGCTTCTGAGGCTCTGATGGGAGCACATCATCCACCAAGTACCTTATAATGAGAGCCATCCAAGTAACCTTAGAGAAGTTGATTTTTAGAACATCTTCATAATCTCAATTGGGAGTCTTTAGCATCTCCTGAATTAAGGTTTTGTCTTATCCTGCCTTCTTTCCGCTGGCCAATTTAGACAAGAGGTCTGTTCAATCATTGGTCATCCTAGGAACATGGGCGATGACAAATTCGTCAAAGTGGGCAGCCAAGTTTTTGACGACGTGGTAGTACTTTTGGAGGAATGACTCCTTAGCTTGATACTTCCCTTTGGCCTGACTCTGCAAGTCACTTTGTCGCTTGAGGTGCTTAAGCCCCAATTGCCAAACGAAGACTTGCTATGAGTGCTTTGTACTCGACTTGATTATTGGACATCAAAAAGTTAAATCAGATGGCTTGCGCTCAATTAAGTTATCTGACCTTTCTAAGATCACACTTGATCCACTCTCTTTCTTATTATAGGACCCGTCTACACTAAGCATCCACCTGTCTCAATTCTCCTTATGAGGTAGGACTTCAGTGAGGAAATCTACCAAAAATTGGGCCTTCATCGGTCTTCGACTTTCATACCTCAATCCGAATTCTGACAGTTCAACAACTCACACTGGCTTCCTTCATGCAAGTTTGGGCTTTTGGAATAGCTATTTTATGGGATAGTTTGTGTGTACCACTATTGAAACTCTTGAAGTAGTGTCGAAGTCTCCGAGTCGAGAAGACAAGGGCCAATGGCAGCATCAACTTCTCAATGATCTAGTATCTCTCCTCAGCAAACTGAAAAGTTCTACTTGTGAAGTCACAAGTGCTTGCTTTTTGTTGTCCTCGTATACTAAGATGGAGTTTATGGCCGAGGTCCAAACAAATAGGTAGATTGCCAAGATGGAATAAGATGGAGGACTAACCAGTACAGTAGTGAAGAGATCTCCTTCTTTATGGTTGCAAACATGACCTCACACTCATCATTCCAATAAAAAACCTTACTCCCTTCTACAACTTGAACAATGGTTTAGACTTTTCGACCAACTTTGGTAAAAACCATGACAAGGCAGCCAGCAGCCAACTCCCAATTGAGTCGTTATACCTATTTCAAGCAGGTCGGACTTTTCATAGTTATAATGGCTTTACACTTGTTAGAATTCACCTCACAGCTTGAGCAATGGTTTAGACTTCTCGATCAACTTTGGTAAAAACCATGACAAGGCAGCCAACTTTCCATTGAGTCCTTGTACTTATTTCAAGCAGGTCAAACTTTTCATAGTTATAATAACTTTACACTTGTTAGAATTCACCTCCATTGAATTAAGTCGGACTTTTCATAGTTATAATAACTTTACACTTGTTAGAATTCACATCCATTGAGTCATTATAACTATTTCAAGCAAGTCAGACATTTCATAATTATAATGACTTTACACTTGTTAGGATTCACCTCAATTTCCTTGAGTGATCATGAATCCCACTTCAAAGAATAAGTAACATATTATGTGACCTTACAACTTTTAAAAACCTTTTCCGTGTGAGACATGGTCTTTAGCCACACTCGACTTTATCACCATGCCATTCACATAAACTTTCATGATTTATCCTATCCTAAAATCCTTGTTCATTAAAAATGTAGAATATCTATTAATATATAATATAATATATATATAATATTATATAATATATATATATATATATATTAATTAATGTATGATCTATATGTTTTTAATGTTGTTATTGGATTGCTAATTAAAATATCTCATTTTACATTATGCTAAAAATATTTTAATAATTTATTAGTATGTGTTGTTTTTACTGTGATATGCTATAAGTGTATTGTATATTACGTACTCGAACAAATAAAGTGCAAGAACATCATCTAAAAAAGATTAGAGATTAATTTTCCTTATATATATATATATATATAGAAATAAAAGTTGTATTAAAAGAATCATATCATTATATAAGCCTTTTATTGGGTTTATAATAAAATAAATAATTTTAGAAGGATATTAGTTCGGTAGAAGTGTCCAACAACTATTTAACTATTTTCGTGCATATACATATTCAGGGTAACTGAAAAATGTAGGGTTTGCAAACCACCAGCAACATATCAATCTCAAAATTATTATAACATATTTTAAACGTAATAGTTATATTTCATTTGCATAGACATTGCGGTTGACTTACAAAGGCTTACTAGCTATCCACCTACTGAACATGGCGTAACCTTCATCAGGCTTGTACTCAGGAGCTGTGTGTCCTGAACCCTGTAATCAATTACAATTGTGTCAATCATTTACAGTATTATCAAAGTAACTAAATTCATAATATTGTAATCTAAGGAAACAGCAGTTGCAATATCTAAATTGAATGCTCCTATCTTACCTTCACAGTTGCAAATGTCATTTGATTAGAGTATGTTCTTGTGTATCTGCATGGAATGCAAAATATTAGACAGATGCTACCTTAGGATGTTCTTTATGGGAAGCAAGCTACTATAATAGGTGGAAAGGTTTGATTTCTTCTTAACTTACAATAAGAGGAAAATAAAAATAAGGTGTATCTCCTTTTGTATAATTTTTTTCCATTAGTATAACAGTAAATACTTTTTACCATAAAAAATGTAAAGATTGTTTGTTAATAGTGTATATAATATCAATTTCGCCATAATCATAACTTCAGAAGAGTTTGTTTATATTATTTAGGGTTTATTAATATTCAATCTATCTAGCATCTTTAAGTGGTATTAAAATTGATACTTGATCTTCACGACTCATTCATACACATACGATATAAAATAGGTGAAAAGTCCTGACTTTGGAGATTCTTTATACTAAAAAGTCTTGCTAACAAGATTTTAGAAAATTATTAACCACTTATTTATAATTAACAAAAATTACTAAAAAAAAGGGCTATACCATGTCTAAGAGATTCACATTTTAAAAAAAAATATTAAACTTTAAAATAAGTTAAATGTCTTCTATTAAATAAAAATTAGTGAAATAAATAATATTTAAATAAAAAACCCAAAATTCTATTATTTTAAGACTTTAATATTTTGATTTCTTATAAGAATTTGTTTACCCCTTATTATTATTCTCTCAACCTCAATTTCAAAACATACAAATTCATATAGTAAAGGTCTGCTATTTTAGTTTTGCATATAAAATCAACAAACATTTATCATACGAAGGCTAATTTTTCATTCTCACCCTGCAACTTGGCCTTCTAGAAACCATGGCCTCCAATAGTCTACAATGGAGTAGTTTAGAGCTCTGATCCATGCTTGAGTTGACATGAAAGAAACAACTGCATCATGATCCCCACTGCCAACAAAACACCAATTTTCATAAGAAATCAGCTACTTTTAAACACCCTTCTATATTCAAACAGAAAAACACCTAACATATATAAGTTTTAAAAACAAAAGAAAAAATCTGAGATATGAAACTCTTCACCTATATATTAAAGAACGGTATCCTTTAGCACTGAGATTTACATGAAACTCGAAGCTGCTAGAGATCTCAGCCTCAAAATTACTAGTCCTACAACGTTCCCATTTGCCTGTTGTTCCCTGCAACCAGGCTATACATATAAGGCTTTAACATGTTTATGATCTATATAATATATTACTTTATCATTCTGTTTTCTCTTAAAAAAATCGATCTTTTATACTTGTGATATAAAATTTTCCTACTTTTATCTCTGTTAAACAATTATATAAGAGAAGGATTACATGTAATGAAGATGTATGATGTCACATGTATTGTGATGTAATATTTCCACTCTCACCTTTTTATTTAATACTAGAATTCAAAATAATAATTTCACATCACAAAGGCTAAAATAATAAAAAATTATAAAGATTACTTATATATTTAAGTCTCTATAAAAGAATTTAATCCTTTTACTCCTTAAAATATAAAATTTTACATTATAAGTCAAAGAAATGAAGAATAAAAACAACAAAATGGATTTATTTTAGATAATTGATCACAAAAATATATGCATGGTAACACTTATTTGGTTCCTTACTCAACTTTGAATTCATTTACAGTTGAACATAGACCAAAGTACTTTTTTGCCAATTTTGATGCAGCTTACTCTCCACTGAACATAATGAACTATAATATATTATATCAAACCTCTCGAACGTGCAGCGATTTGCGAACACTCTCATCATTGGCCCATTGAGTTGCAAGGAAAAAACCATATATCTACAATAATGTAAAAATGGAGAAATCAAATTGGAACCATGGTGGACAAAAAGTTTGAGAGTGCATTTAAGGTACCCAGAAATTACCTGGCATCTTCTATCTAACTCTGTGAGATGAGAATTGAGAGAGGACTCAAACTTTTGAGTCAGAGATCTACTCAATGGACCTTCATGATTCTTAGTAGAATCATCTTTGCAATACATATCCAAAATGTTGAATCTATTAATCCCAGAAAGGCACTGAAGATAAGAAATAATATTTATTATTATGATGAATAAACTCCACTGATATAAAAAACCAAAATACAATGGCCATTACTTTCCTCATCATAGTACTCGAGATCTCTTAAACACATTTCATTTCTAGAATCTACATATATGTATTCTCCTTTGCAATTTCTCTTCAGTGACTGTCCATAGATAGATGAGTAAGAATCATTGTCATTTCTGCTAACAATTTTTTTAGAATTAACTGTACATAAATGGTTGATTAGACTCCACTGAATATAAAGGAATACCTAAATATTTTTGCAAAAAAGTTAAGTTAGCACATCAGCATTTGGGACAAACTTTACTGAAAATTACAATGCAAGTAGCATTATTAAACAGAAGAAAAATTCTATTCTACCTCGTAGAGTTCATCAGAAATAAGTCCCATTCCATGAGCAAATGGGATTTCGTCATTTTTTTCTTTTCTTGTTGTTATGGGGTTCCCTAGTAGATATCCCTGAATATATTTTATGATCAATTTAGACTTCGTAGTGGATAAAGTGGAACTGAAGCATTACAATTTTGAAAAGGTGAAAAGCTATTGCTTGAACGATTTGAGGTTTTGAAAATTGACTTCAGGTATCAAAACTCACTCTGTAGAATTTTATTTTATCTATAGTAAAAGCACAAACAGAGAAACATACCTGGAAATTTATTCGTGGTTGAAGACCTATTTCATTTCCTGTTAATCAAGGAAATCGAAGAATAATAGTAAGATTTATCATATGTTGCATGCATGTTAAGCTTTTTATATGTTAGCTAAATATAAAGTGATTTAGTTTTGTATAATAATATTGTAAAAAACTGTCCTTAATTTGTGAAACAAATTTAACAGTTCTTTATTAATATATTTTAGGGGGTATGAAAAAAATCATATTTTCAAATAAAATTGATAACTAAGTTCAAAATTTAATATCCTAATTACTTTAAAAAGTTTAATAAAAATAATCAAAATCCTACTGTTGAAAAAAAAGTATATGTCAGCAAAGATATTATTTTATACAATTTGTTTTAATTAAAGTTATTAATTATTAGATTATTATATATAGTACCATTGAGGTTAGAAAGATAAACCTGATCTCAACACAAGGATCAGTACTTTAAATAAATTATAGATGTTACTCCCGAGAAGATCAAAATCGCTATTCATAGCATCCATAATTAGTTAGCATCAAAATTTCACTATTTATTGATCAAAATGTTTAACTAGATAGCATTGATGAGTGCCGACCATGGTTGTTGATAGGCATGTTAGCCTCCTTTTTCTAAAGAACTTTGAAGTGTTCCCAGTTAACTTTTCTGACTGGTTCAGCTCCATGATTCTTATTGGAGATATATCGTTGTTTAGGAATAGGACATCGTGAGATATAAATTTTACTATATAGACTAATTTTGTGAGATTCACTTAAAATTTACTTTATAGACTATTTTACTTAAATTTGCATTGTTTAAATTTAAGTTCCTTACATCTTCATAAATATTTTTACCGTCATAACTCGGTCAATCATATATGACCAAGCTTGGATTATATAGGATATTTTGATTAGTCTATTGTCCATAAGGTGAATCCTCATTTAAAATTAAATCTAAGAGGAATGGAAAGTTTAGGATTCAAATACCATCCACCAAAGCCACGGATAGTCTATTAGGCGATCAGTTAATAAGAGTAATTGCCAACAAAACTGCAGGAATATCTATATAGACTGTGATTTGCCAAAACAACATAACCAAAGGAGTTGTAACATCCTAACCTTCCAACACTCCAGTCATTTCTTTCTGTTAAAATCTAGATATTATGATACCTAATTTTCTAGAGGGAAGGTGCTGAAATCTACTCCCATAAAAGACACCACAAGCTTAATCATAAGACACTTAAACTTACTGACTTAAAGTAGTGAACAATTTTGTTTAAAAAAACCAATTCAAATTTCTTAAATTTCAATTTCTCAATCTGGTAAGGTGATTCAAATTATTTTTGGCTTCAAGCAAAAGATGCCAAAACGTTGATGTTAAGAGGTTGAGGCAACAACACTTCTATTGAAATCAAGCTCACAATCTCAATTGTGGTTAATCAAGACTACACAAATTACTTTCTAGCCTCGATCAAGATCACAAAGACCTACGTAGAGTTGAGTTGAAGACATCTAAGTTGAGAGACAAAGTTCGCAATGTCTCGATTGAGGTTGAGTCAATAATGTTTCCTCCTTAGTTGAATCGACGACACCTCAACCTTAACTGAGTCAATAATATTCAGTCCGAAACCAAACTATGATCTCTCGATTGAGGATGAGTTGTTGATGTGTTGGTCTCAATCAAGACTGAATTGACAACATCTCAACTAAGGAGAGAATAAGAAGAAAATTGTTTTTAAAAAGTAGAAAATACCAAACTTTTTTTACATAAATGAAAAAAATTAGAAAAAAATTGATTTTTTTTTACATTTCTTTTTAATTTGAAATTATATATTTCTAATATATTAATTTATTTTAAAATTAGCTAGCCAAAAAACTTATCTTATTATAACATATTTCAAATTCCCCAGGAAAAGAGAAATCTTCTCCATAAATAGGATTTTCTTTTTTCAGCTATTTTATTTTTCTACATATGGTGACAGAGCAAGCTAGAAAGGAATGGAAGAGAGTAATTAAGTAGTTGTTTTGGGTATAATCTTTTTCTTTTTTTTTTTTTTATTAACTTCTACATATCACCAGAGAATCCAAATCATAAGAAACCTTTTTGCCACATTGTCAATATAATTGAGAAGACAATAACAATTAATTGAGTAACCGATTCATCTTATAATTAAATTAAGCCATTTTAAATTGCATACCCTTAGAAATTTCTTGAATAATGGCAGGGGCAGGTATGCCAGAATATGAATCAGCTCCCATGTAAAAGTCATTTGAAAGAAATTCGGGGTGATCAATCAGCCACTACAAAGATGACCATGCAAGGATTGCAGTTTGATAAAAGAATGATCAAAATTATTCCATCTTGTTTTCAAAAGGCTTAGGAAAGGGAAAACTAGTGAGAAAAAAAGGAAAACTTTGGTGCTTGCAGAAACATGATAAGAGTGACAATGAATGTACCTTCCTAAGAAATTGATGAGTATGGTGCACTAACTTCCAGTCCTTCCTCTGAGCAGTGATATTTTTTGCATACGAGAAGCCAGTTCCAAAAGGCAAATCTACAAAAATAATGCTACATACCTGTCAAAAGAGAACATTACAAAGAATTAGCAGGATGACAAACATACCTGAAAAATAATGTAAGAAGACCAAGTATCACTGCCTATGATAAATTATGATTATTAATTTTATGAAATTGGAACTAACTATTGAGGAATATGCATTATGAAATCTATACCTTGGTCCAGGACTGTGACCTCAAAAACAAATTTGGCACGCTCCCATCATACTCGTCATGCTTGAATCCAAATGGACCTATTACATCCAATTGATTCAATGTTTTTAGTGAAGTTAGTTTTCTAATGAACTCAGTACCACATCTAAAATGGAAATAAAGGTTAGGTTAAATAAATGCTTTCTCATATAGCAGTGATTGTCTCTTCAACATACATGATGAACTTAGGAAGACCCAGAGGGACTTGACTTAGGAGAGTAAGCATAAGAAAAATAATCTTGCAACACTTTGACGGTAGCTCTTAACTCAATGATTCAAAAATAGGCATTCAATTTAATCTCATACTACCAATAATATATACATATGGTTATTTCTACAAATTGCTTCCCTTAATTAAAGAAATTTGTTCAAGGTCAAATACAAGTCAATATCAAAATCCAGAGATATAGTTACTTTCTTCAACAACCTTTCAGTACAAAGAAAATTTTAACTTTAACTGTCTTGTACGATACATATTCTTACCATATGAATATGTTCATATGTAAAAAACTATGCTACTTAGAAGATAAATACGGTTAGTGGAGTAAATTAAAGTTACATAGTGCATTAAATTAAAGTTACAGAGTGCATTAAATACAAAAATGTCTATATTTAAGCTCCACAGATGCAGAAAGAATATTAGAACATATGGAACTGCTCAACTACCAAAAGTGATACCTAAATCGATATATTTTTCAGTGCCTACATAAAACCAATTTTCAAAAAGAATAACATAAAGATCTCCATGTATAGAGCATAAACACTGTCAAATTTCTGGATTCGAAAAAACTGCTCATGTAGCTAACTAAGAGAGAATACCTAATTTTGTATCCGTTAAAGAATGCAATCTCTCTCTAGATAACAAATCTTAATCTAATAATAAACCTTAATGCAAATTTCACATCATAACTAGGAGTGACTAAGAGTCAAACTTGTTGAGTTAAAGTGTGATTTTGGGAAAGAATACTCGATGGAAGGTGTTTCAATCCAGATTTAGTGCTTGTTATTAAAGGAATTAGTCATCTCAGAATTACCTATTTGAAAAGCAAGACCTGAAAATGAAGAGCAACCAGGGCCACCAGTTAGCCAAAGCATAAGAGGATCTTTTGCAGGATCATTCTCTGACTTGATAAAGTAGTAAAACACTTGTTTGTCATCATCTGTTTCTCCCAACCCTACATACCTGTTGTGCCTTTATGTCCATCAAACTAAAATTCACTGAATCACTAAAAGGGTTGAAATCAAAAAAGGGGAAATGCTGTTGCTTACCCTGTTTCGAGTTCGAAAGGAAGAGGCCCTTCAAAGCCAGGAAGCTCTTCTACCTTTGAACCAAGCTGAGATGATATGTGCACGAACAGTGCAAGAACAATCAGAAAATTAATGTGAAAATTGAAACAGATAATAGAAATCGTGTTCATCCTGGAAACAGAAGATGATAGGTTTAAGAAGCTTAAAACTGTTTAAATATATTAATTATGCTTGTTAAACTAATCCAATAAACTTAGCATGAGGAGAATATGAGATTCCAAAAACCCAAAAGAAAAAGAAGAGACGTACCTTTTCTGTCTGCTTTCTTTTGTGTAGAAAGTGGTTGTCTTGTTTTGTTTGACCGAATGGATAAAAAAGACATAGTCTTTTGTAAGAGGAACACGAATGGGTTATTAAATTATACTGTGAATACTTTTTGCCGTGTGAAATACCAATTAGAAAAGGACAACGTTAAACAATTGTGAGATCGCGGAAGCTTTGGTAACCGACTCTTGTCATCGTCCAATTTCTATATTAATCGGTGGGAAATAATACACTAGCATTAAGTGATTTCTTAAAAGAAAATAAGCAGAAAACTTTTTTGTGGAAATATTTATTACAAATTTGCAAACGTTTTTTGTGTAGAGTTATGATTTGAATGTAAATTGATTGGGAACTTATAAATTCAAAATCCAAAAATAACTTGTTTTAAAAAAAGAATCATATGGGTAGTTAGTTTTCTACTGATTTAATTTATAAATTATTTCGCTCCAAATTTCACATAAATTTTAAAGTTATATTTATATATGTGTACTTTATTATTTAAAAGTAACTTTATATTTGATAGTCATTTATGATTATTAGTGAAATTAGTACTGCTTTGAAAATATAGCTAGTTGTTATTGGCGAGGAAAATATATTAAAATCATTGTATCGATGAAGATAAGATTTCCTAGAGTAAATGTGTCAAAATATATATATATATATATATTTATATATATATATATATATATATATATATATATATATATATATATATATATATATATATATATATATATAAGTGTGTGTTTTTTAAAAATAAATAGGACGAAGACGTGGAAGTCCTAACTGACAAATTTACACGTGTCATTCCAAAAAAATGACATAATAATAATATAATTATTTATTATTTTATTTTATTTTATAACAGTTGACAATTATTTAAAGTAGATTGCCAAGAACTACTGGAACATGACATAACTAAATCTAACTACATTTTCTTATTTATTTTTTCTATGTGATACTTTCCTTGTCGTTTGGTAATTTATTTTTAATATCTTGCCATTTATTATGTTATTCATTAATGATATTGCAATTTAATGCTTTATTTCTTTTATATTTAAACTTTAATCAACATCTATTTTAACCTTTGTTTTCGTTTCTATTTGATTACTTTTTAGTATTTTTTCAATAATCTTGATAGTATTATTTACAATTTTATCCAAAGATTTTTACAAATCTTATTTACCATATTTTAATTTAATTTGTTTAGTTATTTGTATCATGGTAAAGTCCTTTCGCTTACGTGTTGTTAAAAACAAAGTGCAATGATAAAGTGCTCGTCTTAACACATTCGATAGTATACTCTGGTTTTTGTTTCGTAAGTGTAACTTTAATCAAATGATACAAACAATTTAAATTACATTTTACGAAAATCTTTATATAATTATTTTGTTTTGTAGAAAATATTTTTATTTTTAGGATTATTAATCTTTTAAAGTTCATATCTATATGAAAAATCTAGATGCATTAAGGTTTATTATAAGAGAATCGGTTAACTCTATAGTATTTGGTCGTTCTCTAATACTTTCAAGTTCCACTATGTGTTCAGCTTCCTCTTCTTATTTCTGAATACTTGTTTTTGTTTCTGAAATGTCTTTCTAAGCTCATAATTTGAGGAGAAAGTCCTCTATACATTTCGATGTTCTTGTTAGTAACTATCATGTGTTTGCATTGTTAGTATCACGTGTCTAATGGTTGTTGTCACATGCAATGCATGGAATTATTCTAAGTGTATCTGGTTAGTTGTCGATGACCAATGTAGGCCAACCTTTTAGCTATGACCTGGACGATCTTGGTTGATCACTATAAATATATCATGGAGTGATCGGTGTACCTCCCCAAGTCACAATGATATGTATGCGGTCCTTTGATTTGTGCAAGTGGCGTCGTCATTTAGGCAGGAGTCTTCGAATTCGAAATACTTTTCCTGCCTTCTTGTTTGTCGTGTCATGATGCAAAATGTTGCTAGATCTGTACCGTTTATCAGGCTTGGATCGAACAATGAGGATGATGCGTCGTCACGGTTTCCCATCACCTATAAATAGCCTTTGCGATGAGCCATTCCAACGTCGCTTTCCTCGTTAGAGTTCTCGGCTTTCAAAGTTCTCGAGTTCCCTGTTTGAAATTCTCGGTTGTTCGCCCTTGTTCAAGATAAAAAGTTTCCTTTACTCTTACTACTTATTCATCATCGAAGTCTTTAGATGGATCGTCAGTTCGTTCGAAGGCTTGGGCAACCGAGAGGGAAGTCAGCCTTGTTGGTGGTTCGTTAAGCAGCAACACCTCGAATGCTTCTAGTAGTCGCTCAACGGGGTTTGAGGGGAATGAAGGCGTAAATCTTGTCCAAGTTGTTCAGGAAATCGTGGGAGAGGAGCCCGTCGTCGATGAAAATGCCGAGGATGATAACGAAGTTATTTCCTGAGAAGACGATTGTCTAAACTCTGGGTTTTCCACTTTTAGGAAGTTGTCTTTGCTTAAGTTTTGTAAATAACGTAGATATGTTAGACGCTTCGGTTTCTGATAATTCGTTTGCATTGCGTCGTTGTCTTCCGTGTGACCAAGTATTTCACGGAGGACATCTTCTGCAGACTTCTACATGTTCTTTAAATTTTTGTTTGTTTGTTTTTCTCTTTCAATTATTCGTCCATCTTCTTCTCAGATTGTGCCAAGCATCATTTCGATTTGTTGTTTTTCTACTCTGGAGCATAGGAAGATGACAACCAAAGAATTGTGGAGCAAAGTCTGCGTGGTTTCGTTCTGCTTTTTGTTTTTTTAGGGTAGGATGAGTAAGGCAGAGAGAGAGAAGATTGGGTTTGAGGCCCAATTAATGTTTATCTAACAAACGAAGAATGAACATGGCATACAGTAAATGAATAAGTAATGTAACCGAAAAATGATACCTTGACACCACTATTCATGTAACTCCCATTTGACACTTCCATGTATCACATGGGTCCCACCAGCGAAAGAGATAGAATGTGTTTGCTTTTGTTGTATACGGAAGGGTAATTTCGTCAATTATGTCAAAGTGGTTAGACGTGTACATCTAAGTGGTTAGCTACGTTCATAATTCTCACACCTATATTAAATCACTGCATTTCAATTCTTCCAACCTTATCAAAGTAGTTAGTCGTGTACAAGTAAGTGGTTAGCTACGTTCATAATTTCGACACCTATATTAAATCGCTCCATCTCAATTCTTCCAACCTTATCAAGGAGGTTAGTCGTGTACATGTAAGTGGTTAGCTACGTTCATAATTCCGACACCCATATTAAATCACTGCATGTCAATTATTCCAACCTTATCAAGGTGGTTAGTCGTGTACATCTTAGTGGTTAGCTACGTTCATAATTTCGACACCCATATTAAACCACTGCATGTCAATTCTTCCAACCTTATCAAGGTGGTTAGTCGTGTACATGTAAGTGGTTAGTTACGTTCATAATTCTGACACCCATATTAAAACACTGCATGTCAATTCTTCCAACCTTATCAAGGTGGTTAGTCGTGTACATGTAAGTGGTTAGCTACATTCATAATTTCGACACCCATATTAAAACACTGCATGTCAATTCTTCCAACCTTATCAAGGTGGTTAGTTGTGTATATGTAAGTGGTTAGCTACATTCATAATTATGATACCCATATTAAATCACTACATGTTAATTATTCCAACCTTATCAAGGTGGTTAGTCGTGTAGATGTAAGTGGTTAGCTACGTTCTTAATTCCGACTCCCATATTAAATCACTGCATGTCAATTATTCCAACCTTATCAAGGTGGTTAGTCGTGTACATGTAAGTGGTTAGTTACGTTCGTAATTTTGACACCCATATTAAATCATTGCCTGTCAATTCTTCCAACCTTATCAAGGTGGTTAGTCGTGTACATGTAAGTGGTTAGCTACGTTATGATTCTGACACCCATATTCCAACCTTATCAAGGTGGTTAGTCGTGTACATCTAAGTGATTAGCTACGTTCACAATTCTGACACTCCATGTACACATAATTGGTTCTCGATGTACACATAATTGGTTCTCTATGTACACATAAGTGGTTCTCTATGTACACATAAGTTGAAGAAATTATCCTTCCCTATACAACAAAAACAAACACATTCTTTCTCTTTCGCTGGTGGGACCCATGCGCATGTCGGAGTGTCAAATGAGAGTTACGTGAATAATGATATCAAAGTATCATTTTCCAAGAATGGCACGAGGAATTTGGTTAGGCAACGTGTGATTAGGTCATTAGGCAATGTGTGAGTAGGTGATTAGGCAACGTGTGAAATGAAGAAATTTGATTTGGGTTATTAAAAGTGAAATGGTGTAATCATGGCATGAGGATTAGTCCATTTGGTTATTAAAAAAAAAAAAGAAAAAAAAGATATGAATTTATAATTTTTTTATATTTTTTTAGCCCAATAAATTATTTATATTATCTTGAGATTTGGGTATTTTTATTTTGTCCCACCTTTATATTCAATTTTTATAAATAAATAAAAATAATGTTTTAAATAAATTTTCGATTAAATGTTTAAATGACCATTCGCGTATACGAGATTTAATTCAAAAAATTTTAATTTTGTTTGGAATATCAAAAGACCGTACATGTCTAACAATACTCAAAAGGATTTACTTTCTAAAAATGATAAAAAAATATAAAAATTTCGAAATTCAAAAGTATTAAACACTTCAACAACCAAATTTTCTTTCAAAACTACGTATGCCTTGATTTTTCATTTTTTAAATGAAAATATGTAGGAGCATGGTCAATCTTTGTCAGGTCGTCTAATTTAAAAATTCATTTTTATTTTTTTGTTAATTTGCTATTTTTGGAGTCTTCATGCATTACTTATTTTATTGCTATTATTTTTGGCAATTTAAATATTTTGAAAAGACCATACTTATTCTTCATTTTGATGAAAGGTATTATCTTTGGCATCTTGAGGTGATAATACCTTTTCCACACATAACCGACTCTCGAATCCATTCTTTGATTCGCAGACCACCTTTTCTCTTTTTTTTATTGTTTTCCATAGAAAACTATAGTGGTGACTCCATCTCATTTTCTGCCCCTTTCAAATTTTTAAAAAAAATTCCATTTTCGGATTGCTGTTAGTCTCGTCATCGATGAGGTCACGACAGTGATTAATAATTATGACATATTATATGACAACTTTTGGTACCAACATACATTTTAACTATGTGAGATTTTGTGCTTCAAAGTTAAATTCATTAAGTACTACCACTTTTGACTTATAATTGATTTTGCTTGAATTTCTTTGCTAATTATTTCATATGCATGTTTACATGTGATCAAGGTAATTTTTGTTTTTATTTCACTATAGTTTTAGCTAAATATCCAACCTTGTTTTTTTATGATAAAACCCTTGTACATCCTTTTGAGCTTTGAAATAACATTTTCTTTATCTTTAAATGTTTTAATCTTGACTACCTCACTATAAGCTGAGAGAGCAAGGAGATCATGGTACTCAATATGATTCAAGTTTGGGTAAAGAAATTAAAAATATTACATAACACGTACCAAATTAAAAATATTACATAACAAGTACCAAACTAAAAATCCCTATTATTTTGTTTAAAAAATGAACAGGAAGCATTGAATAAAGAAAAGAAAGATTGGAGCCCATGAAGGAGGATATAAAAGAGAGAATTGATGCAAACAACTCAAGCTCAACATAGGAAAGTTGGGCCTGGAGCCACTGAAGCTAGGTTGGGCGCGAGCGGCGAAATTTATGTGTATATCTTTGCATTAAGGTTAAACACTCTACTTTGTTGGGAGTTAGACTCCAAAATATTGTAGCCTTGGAATGGCGGTTCTAGGGTTTTGAGGGTTTCCTTTTATCCTCTTTATATATCCACATTCCTCTATTGTTCATCTTTTCATCTTGTTGAGATTAGATGTAACCAATTAAATTCTTATATAATCAATTTTAGTGTTCATATATATATATATATATATATATATATATATATATGTGTGTGTGTGTGTGTGTGTGTGTGTGTGTTTTTTTTATATGTCTTTTAATTCAAATCTTATTTGTTTCTATGCTTACTGCTTGTTCTGGCTTGTCACCTATCACATGATCTTTGATTCTTGGGATATTAGAAAATATAGAATTGAATCAAAATACCAAATGAAAGTTTGTATTTAAAAATAAAGCATGCTTGTAGCAAAAGCAGGTCTTTTTATATAATTAATTAAGAAATTAACGGTTAATAAAAAAGTTAGACTAATTCATCTAATGAATTAAGATTTGGGTATTATTGTGCATTGACATTAGCATTAGTTTGAAAAGAAGGTAACTATTTTTATCCACCGAAAGAGAGGTTTAGTGAAGTTTAACCATAACAATTGCATTTCATATCATCTTCATCATTTTCCGCATTCAAAGTGCTCATTAAAAATATCAAAAATATTTTAATTATTTTTGCATAATTTTATTTTCTTGTTTATTAATTTAAATATTATAAATAATTTGTAGTCTAAATTTGTTATTAATTGCATTTATTGTCATGTATTAGGCAAATCCTTTTAAGAGAACGATATATTTATTACTTGCTACATTTGTCACAACTATACTTGTCATTGAGAGTGAAAAATGTTAATAACTCTATGATTTAGGATTTTACTGCAAAAAAAATTAAATTAATTAGACATCTACAGGACAAAATAAATAAATCAAATAAGTTTATGGCGGGAAAATACATTATTATAGCATAAAAATACAGTTTTTATGCAAATTTTTTACAAGTCTTATCTACTATAGAAAATATAAATAATACTAAAACAAATAATAATAATATAATAATAATAATAATAAATAATAATAATAATAATAAAAGAAACACTCAGAAGATACAATTAGTCTATAAAATTATGAACAAATCAAGTGTTATTAATCACACATCAAATTTATTTTAAATAGGGTATATATCCTTATTTCTTGATCATCCTCATAGTTAACAACCACCGTAAAAGGATATATATCACACATATTAAAAGTAAGATTAAATCCATATCTAAGTAGAAAATCTAATATATATATATATATATATATATATATATATATATATATATATATATATATATATATATATACATCATCATTAATTTTTTAGAAAACATGGAATGAAACATCACCTCTTCAACTAAGTTTTGACTTCCTAAATAAAAACCTTTCCTTACTTAGATATAGGTAAACCAAATTTCCTGCATCAAAAATAAGTTTATTTATTGTATTTAACATGTTTTTGAATTTGTTCTTCAATATAGGTTGATACACATTTCTTCCTTAAAAGTGGGGAAATTACATCTAATTCTCATGATACTTCTTGATACACATTCCTTCCTTAGAAACAAGAACTTACATCTAAAAGCAAAAATAAATCAAAAAGCAAAAATAAATCAAGAGTTAAAACCATAAAATTCTCAAAAAGAGAAGGATTACTAATCTTGTAAACTATATAAGCAATTTAGAAAGATATTCTGTCCTAAGACTTTTTATTGTCTTTAAGATTACTTTAACAAAGTGAATAAGAACTATGCACTACGTTAGTTTGCCTATCATATGATAGATACGCTAGTTCAATTTCGAGTTTTTTGAAGAAGTTTTCCAAAATTAACTTGGTGATAAAACTCTATTTGTATCAAAATTTTCAAACAAAATACAAAGGCTGATCTTGATTGATTCTGGAAAACACATTTTCATTAAATCCATATTTGATATTTTTTTTACAATTTAAAGTTAAGGGTATGAATGAATTTCAAAATTACCGACAGACAACAAAGCAATAATACAATAGAAAATAAAGTAATAGAAAAGACCATTTGCGCGATTTCTACATTTTGACTACGACTTTTAAAAAAAAAAAAAATCGAAACAAAAGCTGTAAGAACAGATAAGAACTTTTGTGTAAATTTTAAAGATTCATGTATAACGACTTTTGAAGATTGCATTTATCCAAATCAAATATGCCTATTATCTTGAAATTAGTGTAAAATTGCACCATTTAAGATTTCCCCGCATTATGTCCCCTTCTTTCATAAATATAGAAGTCGATTACCTCTCGTAAACAAAAAAACCTGTCGCATCCAGAAATCGGTAAGTGATTTTGTAATAACAAGTAACTTATCCCAAGGGCCATTTGTTCTATAAATTAAGAAATTCATCACAATTCTCAATATACTTAATTGCTTTGACGTCAAATAGACTTTAAACTAAAACATCAACTACAAGGGTTACCGAAATCACGCATCAAGAACCTACAACGAAAGCTATTTATAGTCACATAGGATACAGTCATTTAAAGAAAGAAATCACTATTGTATTATATAGAAAGCAATGGGACTAAAAAGCAGAACAAACAAAAATTTAATTCAAGGTTTCATTTCATCTAGCATCTGCTTCTCTATTGGAACTAATTGGATTGTTACTATCTGCAGATGAAGGACCTGCCCCCAGAAGCAAAGGGGCCTCTCTCTTTTCATTGTTTGAGTCATTATGGGAAGATGGATTCACGGTTGAAGATCGAAGAGGAGACTCAAAATATTTGCTAGCTACATCTGGAGGGGGAGCATCTTCCCCAGGAAGCACAAGCAAACCTTTCTCTCGAAGAGAAGACGGCTCATTGAAGCAAGAACTCCACAGGGAGTCCACAAGCTGTCTCTCCTCCCTCACTACACCAAGGTCCTCATCTGACATTAAACTGATATTGTTTATCCTTTCTTGAAGGAGTTGCTTCATTTTCTCACTGTCTTCCTCAGAGCGGTCTTTTGTATTATTTGAAAGCTCCAGAAGACTCCGAAGGGCAGCCTCTCTCACATCTGAATCTTCACTTGAGGCAAGGTGCATGAACATTCGAGGAAATCCAAGCTCGTTCACGATGTTGCAGTCTGAATTATTTTCATGCAAGAGGTAATGGATCAAGTTGAGAGCTTTCCTGAAAGATATAGTTTGAATTCAGCCACAAAAATTAAACTTTAACAGGTCTTCAATAATAGAGTTTAAAAGACTAATTAATCAATAAGTAAAGGTAAAAATAAATTAAGAAATGAACATGTGGTAAATTAAACTACAGGGAATGGCAAAGCAACAATTATAAAGTTTCCAGAAAAACTTTCTTTACCTTTGAAATCGCACATTTTCAGAGGATAGTGCATCTTTCAAGGCTGCATAACCATTTGCCAAGCGAAACGCAGTGATACCAGGTTTGTTGTGACGAATTAGTGCTGTCGAGTAGTTCCAAAAACAGAAATATCAGTACCATTCCATTCCAAGGAAACAAAATATCATGACTCCAAAGTATAATAGCACATACAAGATATTGCACCCAGCGCTTTAGTTCTAACAGTCACATCAGGATCTGAACTGAAATTATGAATAAGAGGTTCAAAGCCATTTGCTTCCATAACAAGTTGTTGACTTCGAGGATTATTCTGGACTATTGTGGTCACCACATCAGCAGCCTTTGCTCGAATATTAGCATGAGAGTTCTTTAAGTAACCAAGAAGAGGAATCAACCCACCAATTGAGTGGAGATCTGGAAACAGATAATAGCATGAAAAAGGTGAGATATGCAGGTGTTGAATCAAAGAAAACACAAAACCACTAACCAACCCATTATCAAAAACATAAGATAAAAAATATGCTAACAGGTAAAACGTACTGATTAACAGTAGAAAAATCATAAAAATCATATTTCAACAGTGACAACTATTTCCATGGTCAAATGGCAAATAAGAGAATAAAAACAACTAGAATAATGAAGGAAGTTATGAACGAACAATTCTCAAAAATCCTGCCAATTAAAAACGTTTTGACCCCAGTGAAAGAGCAAATACAAGGAGATATCAGTTAGAATAGTTAGAATATTAATAAATTAATTACTAACTTGAGGTTCATTTTTTAGATTGAGCATTAGCTCTTTGTGAAATGAGAAATTCTTTGTAAAGGGGAAAAACCTTGGAGGACATGGTGCTCTCCTTTTTTTTTTCATTTTATTCAATAAAAGTCTCTTTTGTTACTCTTTTCAATTCTTGGATCCTAATACTAACATAGACTGCTGAACTACCCAAATTTTGAGAAACTTCATTATCGAGCAAATATTGCAGACAGAGCTACCAAAAGCGTGACGAATTGAATCATGATATACAAAAATAAGTGACGATTCCCCCAGGAAACCTAAATAAACAAGCTTCAGCATAAGAAAAGTACTTTCATAACCATTCAAAACCTTAAAACTTACCATTGGCCATGTCAATGGACTCAACATGCTCTTGCAACTCTTCCAACATATCTGCAAGAAACCAAGTTAGATAACACTGAGTTAGCATGATACTATCAAAGCCAATCATAACTAAAATGAAAGGCAACTTATTTGTAATTAGTCTTGCACTTTGGTAAATGTTGAATACCTTCAATGTCTGCAGCGGTGACTCCTTGATCTTTCAAGACATCTTCTGGTGTTTGCATAACAAGTGTGATCTCTTTCATACGTTTTACAACATCAATGGTTTGTGCTTGCATTGCTTCCATAAACCATTTCCGATCTTCCTCACTACAGAATCATAAAAATCAAAAAATCAAAACCAACTCGATCAATTTTAGCCATATTCATAAATAAGCATTTAAATAAAAAATTCTCACTTTTTCACAAAGGGTATGCAACCAATACTACGAAAAATAAAACTTTGTATTGCTTAGCTACCGAATTACAAAATTAACACAGTCCAATTCATAATCTACTGAATATTATTAACTCTCCTGACTCTACACAATACACTTTTTGATTTCCAATAACATTACAATTTCGCAAATGAGTAGATATTTCACAGTCTACAAACCCAAATAAAAGAAACTCTTACTACACAAATCTTTATTTACATAATCAGAACGCAATAACACCAATTCAAATTCAACCACACGAACAAAATATTTCACTGAAATTATGAAACAAATTACAGAACCACATATCAAAAACCACACCCCTGGTCCCCTAATTAGAAACCCTTCCCTCCTCACTCGTAATTAATTGTTTAAAAACCATATTTTCATTCAAAAATTAAATTTTAAAATGTGGGTATGCATTTTCCAGCAACTAAACCTAACAGAAACGAAAATCCGACAGTTCTATCAACCCGAACCAACATAAAAAGAGCTAACACAAGTTCAACCCATTGGAGTAAAAATTGAATTCGGACCTCAAATTGCGAGTGGGGGCAGTTCCATCGGAGTTGGCAATGCTCCATTTGAGCAACCCATCCCAGTTGGGTCCTTCTTTATCCATTCGAACGATTAGAGAGAAACAAGAGACAAAACAACCTTGTAAAATTGTAGAAGAGGTTTAAAGAACGAGAAATGTAGGATTCAGATATATAGTTTCAGTGACGTGCGTGTGTGAAGGATTCGCGAAACGTCTCCACAATTCGGGAAGTTGTGAAAAGGAAGAAAAGGTAAAAGAGAAATTGAAACTTCAAAAACGGGTTCTGTGTTTTCGGCTAGGATTAGCTGGCTGTCATGATGGGCCTAGGTCCATTATCATATTATCGAAAGGTTTTTGCTATTACAATATTTTCTTTTTTCTGAAAACAATTTCATTTATTATTTTTTTCCCACTAGCAAAAGCAAAAACACATTATAATTTTTATTAAATTATATATAATTTTATTATTCATATAAATATTTAATTAAAAAATAATATATTTAAATATATATAATTTTGTAAAATAATATAACTATTACTTTTAAAAAGAGAAATTACTAGATGATATAGGAAGTTATCAAAATGGTATTTGTCTTTGTATATAGATGTTGTAGAAAGTAGTATATTGGGAAATGTTAAAAAATAAATAAATGTTTTTCACAATTCAGGATGTGGTAGAAATGTGTAAAAGGGAAAGAGAAATTGAAATATCAAAATAAGTTATCTGTTTTCCCATGTAGGTTCATTGTAACAAGTTTTCGAAGGCATCTGTTATTACACACTTTTTTTCTTCTGAAAACACACTCTGTAGTTATTTCATTTAAAAGGACTACTTTTTTTTTCTACTTGTTTCATGTTTAAGAAAATACATTTGACAATATTAATGATTTAAAAAATACTTCTCAAACTGAGAAAATAAAACATGCAGTGGAGAGTATATTCGAGAATATAAAAAGAGATGAGTGTTTTATGGAGTAATTTTCGAAATATTATAAATTCTAAAAAATAATTTGGAACGCTTTTCATTTTTATGTTTGAAGATATTAAAAGAAGAAAATATTTATGAAAAGTTAATTTTCAAATGTAAAATAAGTGTTTTGAAAATTAGTTTTTAGAACAATTTTTCTTTTTTTATATTTATATATATGAATGTTCTTTCTCCGTCCAAAATATTATTTAAACATCATGGAGAGTATTTTGGAATATATTTTATTTTTTTTTAAATTTTAGATAAAAGGTTTTGATAATTACTTTCTAAATGTCAAGAAAATAAAAATGTATATCAAAATTTTACATTTTAAATTATGAAGGGATGATTTTAATGTTGCAATTAGTGAGTTTAATTTTATGAATATTATTTTACCGTTTATGATTTTCTAGTTATTAGGAATTTATGGTTCTTTATCTATTATTTTTGAGAAATGACTACAACAAAGCTACAAAATGTACAATTGAGTGCATCAGAGTGCATTTCTATTTTTTCAATTTAATAAAATTCTCTCTCAATTTCCTAGCAATTATTTTAAGTTAACAATTGGTATCAGAGCTCCATTATTGGCCTCATCCAGAGTGTGTGTAAGGAAAACATTGAGTGAACAAGGGAACAGTGAGTGTGAGAGGAAAAAAATAGTAAGTGGGTAAGGGAAATAGTGAGTGTAAGTCAAGAAAGGAACTACCCTTTTCCTTGAAAGTAGAAGGAACGTTGAAAACATGGTAGAAGGTAGCAATAGTAATTTTGTACAACCTGCTATTCCACGATTTCATGGTCACTATGACCATTGGGCAATGCTGATAGAGAATTTTCTTCGCTCCAAAGAATACTGGGATCTTGTTGAGAATGGAATATTGGTGGTGGTAGAAGGAGTAGAACCTATTAAAGCACAATGCAAATTAATTGTAGAACAGAAGTTGAAGGATTTAAAGGTAAAGAATTACCTTTTTCAAGTAATCAATCGTGAAGTTCTTGAGATAATCCTTAAGAGGGATACGACAAGATATATGAGATTCAATGAAGCAAAAATTTGAAGGTTCAACTAGAGTCAAAAGAGCACAGCTGCAAGCATTACACAAGGATTTTGAGATTCTTTACATGAAGGAAGGAGAGACGGTGAATGCATATTTCTCTCGTACACTGGCCATAGCTAACAAAATGAAGGTTTATGGTGAAAGTATGGGTGAACCTGTCATTATTGCAAAAATTTTGAGAACAATGATTTCAAAATTTGATTATGTGGTATGCTCAATTGAAGAATCTAACAATCTTGACAAAATGACTATTGATAAGCTTCAAAGTAGTCTTCTCATTCATGAGCAAAGGATGAGAAGTCGTGGTGAAGAAGAATAAGTTTTGAAGATATCTCATGAAGACAAAGCAAATCGAGGTCGAGGTTGCAGTAGCAGAGGACGAGGCAAAGGAAGGGGAAGACAATCTTTCGATAAAGCTGTTATTGAATGTTTCAGATGTCCTAAGTTAGGACATTTTCAATATGAATGTCTTGACTGGGAGAAAAAGGCCAACTATGCTGAATTGGAGAAGGAAGATGATGAAGAATTGCTACTAATATCCTATATTGAATTCAAGCAAGCTAAGATGGAAGATGTGTGGTTTCTTGATTCAGGTTGCAGTAATCACATGACTGGAAATAGAAGGTGGTTCACAGAATTTGATGAAAGCTTTAGCCAAACTGTAAAACTCGGCAATAACACCAGAATGGCTATTTAAAAGGCAGCATTCGTATGCAGGTGAATAGACTTACAGAGGTGATTACTAGTGTCTACTATGTTCCTGAACTTGAGCATAGGGCAACTTCAAGAAAAAGGCTTGACTATTTTGATTCAACATGGAAAGTGTAGTGTATATCATCCTGAGAAAGGATTAATCATGCAGACTAATATGAGTGGAAATAGAATGTTTCTATGCTGGCTACTATGATGCCAAAACCTTCTTCAGCTTCCTCATGTTTTCAGTTTGTATCAGAGGATGAATCTCATCTTTGGCATTGTTGATTTCGTCACTTAAATACAATGGCTTGAAGACACTCTTTAATAAGAAGATGGTAAATGGATTGCCCTCACTCAAGAAGCTAGAGAAGTTATGCATAGAATGTTTAACTGGAAAACAACACAAGAATTCTGTATCTAAGAAGAGTTAATGGAGAGCATCAAACAAGTTACAACTTATACATGCAGATATTTACGGGCCTATTAAACCTGAATCAAATAGCAAAAAAAGGTATATTATGATTTTTATCATGATTTTACTCGTAAGACTTGGATTTATCTTTTACATGAAAAATTAGAAGCTCTTGCCATGTTCAAAAATTTTAAAGTTGGTGTTGAAAAGGAAAGCGGTGTATATATTATTTCGTTGAGGACAGACAGAGGTGGTGACTTTACTTGAAATGAGTTTGAAAATTTTTGCAAAGATCAAGGCATTAGTAGGCAATTAACTGATGCCTACGCTTATCAACAAAATGAAGTCACAGAGTCGAAAGATAGAACAATTATGAACATAGTGCGTTTTATGTTGGCAGAGAAACATGTTCCTAAAGAGCTTTGGCCAGAAGATGTCAAATGGAGCGTACATATTCTTAATCGATGTTCTGCTGTTGTTGTACAAAAAAAAACCTCAGAGGAGGCATGGAGCGGTGTGAAGCCAACAGTTGATTACTTTAGAGTTTTCGGATGTGTAGCTCATGCACATATTCCAGATCAGACAAGAAGCAAGTTAGATGACAAGAGCAAAAGGTGTGTTTTCTTAGGAGTAAGTGATGAATCAAAGGCATACAAATTATATGATCCATATTCATAAAAAATCATCATTAGTAAAGATGTGATCTTTCAAGAAGATGAATGTTGGGAGTAGGGTGGAAACAAATAAGAGTGCAAACTGGATGATGTTGAAAACAACTAGAAGACGACAATGGTGTTGATTCAAATGAAAATGATTTTTGTTTCTAATGAATCACATGAAAAAGATTCACCAGCAAGTGGTTCTCCTTGTAGTGAATCAAATGAGGATGATTTACCAATATTGAGTAACATGAGGGTAAGAAGAACACCATCTTGGATGATAGATTTTGAAACAGGTGAAGGTTTATCAGATGAAGATGATTTGAATGTTATGCTAATGCTTACTACAGATGATCCACTTACATATAAAGAAGTTGTCAAGAGAAAAAAAATGGAGGGATGCAATAACAATAGAGATTGAGTCAATAGAAAAGAACAAAACCTGGGAACTAACTCCTTTACCAGAAGGAGTGGAACCGATTAGAGTTAAGTGGGTTTTCAAGACTAAACTCAATGAGCATGGCAAGGTAAAAATGTACAAGGCAAGACCAGTAGCAAAGGGTTATGCACAATAGTACGGAGTAAATTATACTAAAGCTTTTGCTCCAGTTGCTAGACTTGACACCATTCGATTAATACTTGCTTTAACAACACAAAATAATTGGGATATTTTTCAACTAGATGTTAAGAGTGCATTTCTTCATGGTGAACTTAGTGAGAAATCTTTGAGCAACAACCATTGGGATATGAGAAGAAAGGTGAAGAAGACAAGGTTTACAAGTTAAGAAAGGCATTGTATGGCTTGAAGCAAGCACCAAGGGCATGGTATAGCAAGCTAGAGGTTTATTTTGTTCAAGCAGGTTTTGAAAGGTGTTTATGTGAACACTCACTGTTCACAAAGTGGAAGGAAGGAGGTAAAATTTTAATAGTAAGCCTTTATGTTGATGATTTAATATATACTGAAAATCATAAAAGTATGTGTGATGACTTTAAGAATTCAATGATGTTGGAGTTTGACATGTCTGATTTGGGGAAAATGAGGTATAATTCTTGGAGTTGAGGTGATACAAAATTCAAATGGAATATTTTTGTGTCAGAGAAAGTATGCACGTGAAATTTTAGAAAAGTTTGGAATGGATAGAAGCAATTCAGTGCAGAATCCCATAGTCCCAGGCACAAAGTCGACAAAGGATGAAGTTGAAACCAAAGTTGATGAAACTTTGTTTACATAGGTGGTTGGTAGTCTAATGTACTTGACTGCAACTAGACCTTATCTGATGTATGGAGTGAGTCTTATTAGTAGATTCATGTCATATCCAACTGAATCTCATTGGCTTGCAGCAAAAAGACTCTTAAGATATGTAAAAGGTACAACTGAGCTAGGAATTCTCTACAAAATAGGTGATTACACTGATTTGATAGCTTACACTGATAGTGATTTTGCTGGTGATCTAGATGATTGAAAGAGTACTTCAGGTTTTGTTTTTACTTAGTTCTGAAGCTATTTCATGATCTTCTAAGAAAGAGCACATTGTCTACTACTGAGGCATAATATATAGCAGTTGCATATTGTGCTTGTCAATGTATTTGACTGAGAAGGGTGTTGAAGCAACTTTGTCACAAAGAAGAAAAGAGTACTCTGATTCAATGTGACAATAATTCTACTATAAAGTTGTCTAAAAATCCAGTTTTTCACGGAAGGAGCAAACACATTGATATAAGGTTGTAATTCTCAAGGTCAAGTTTCTCATAGATCTAACAAAAGATAAAGTTGTGGAGTTGAGTTATTGTAATTCTAAAGATCAAGTTGCAGACATAATGACAAAGCCTCTCAAGTTAGAGCAATTTTTGAAATTATGAAGTATGCTAGGAATGGTTGATGTTTCAGTAATAAACTAAATGTTATTAGTGTATAATTTAAGGAAGGGAATGCTGCAATTAGTTAGTTTAATTTTCTGAATATTATTTTACTGTTTATGGTTTACTACTTATTAGGGATTTATTGTTTCCTATTCAAATGGAGGTTAGCTAGTCACCCACGTATTAGGAAATGTAAACGTGGGTAGTTTCTTTTTTGTTTTAAGAAACGACTATAAAGCCACAAAGTGTGCAATTGAGTACATCAAAGTGCATTTCTGTTTTTTCAATTCAATAAAATTCTCTCTCAAGTTGTGGGATGCATTGGCGAATTATGATCAACCGCCAACTTGTAAACGCAGAGGATGCACATGTAATCTTGGATTGATTCTTGACAAGAAACGAGAAGAGGAAAGGGTACATACCTTTCTTATGGGGTTAGATGACACAATATATGGCACTATTCGTTCTAATATTTTGGCACACGATCCGTTGCCGAATCTGAACAAAGTTTACTCGATTCTAATTCAAGAAGAACAAGTACAGACCATGGCACGTGGGAAAGAAGACAAAGGAGAGGTAATGGCTTTTGTTGTTCGTGGCAGAGTGGATGGGAAAGACAAAACAATGATTTGCTCCCATTGCAAACGTAGTGGGCATGACGTAAATTCTTGCTTTGCACTCATTGGATACCTCAAGTGGTGGGGTGATAGACCACGAACTAACGGAAAGAATGAAGGTCGTGGTAGGAGATCGCAATCCTCGCTGCAGCATGGGAAAGACAAAACAATGATTTTTTCCAATTGCAAACGTAGTGGGATGACGCAAATTCTTGCTTTGCACTCATTGGATACCTTGAGTGGTGGGGTGATAGACCGTACACTGATGGAAAGAATGGAGACCGTGGTGTTGTGTGGGTCAATGCAAGTCAGGCCATACCTGGAAGCTCAACCATAGGAAATACATCAAATGAGAATGGCATGGAATCTCTTGGGCTGAGCCCCGATCAACTCCAGGCGTTGATGAAATTGGTAAAAGATCAAAATAATCACCCAACTGAGAAGATGATTGGGATACCATGTATTACGACTTTGAAAGTTGACAAAGGGGTGTCTTTGGATCTTTGGCTCAACGATTGGGACATCCATCTATGCAAGCTACCAAGATAGTTTCAGGTGTAGACCTTAAGAAAGGTACTAAAAATTTGAATAAATGTTGTGATGTTTGTCAAAGGGCAAAACAAACGGAAAATAAATTTCCCATAAGTGATTTTAGAGCATCTGATGCTTATGAACTAATACACTGTGATTTATGGGGCCCTATAAATGAAGCATCCTATTTTTTGACTATTATTGATGATTACTCTAGAGTTGTGTGAATTTATTTGCTGATTGATAAGAAAGAGGTGCCAAGTACTTTGAAAATGTTCTCCTTGGTGGAGCGTCAGTTTAATAAACAAGTGAAAAATATAAGGACTGACAATGGAACAAAATTTGCTTGCATGAAAAATTATTTTCTTAAGAATGGAATAATTTTTCAAACATCTTGTACAGGGACACCACAACAAAATGGGAATGTTAAACATAAACATCAATATATATTAAATGTCGCTCGAGCTTTGAGATTTCAAGGATGTTTACTTATTGATTTTTGGAGAGAATGTATTCTCACGGCTGGTTACTTGATAAATAAAACCCCTTCCTCAATTTTGAATGGAAAAACTCCTTTTAGAATGCTTTATGGTTGTGACCCTACCTATGATCTTCTACAAGTTTTTGGATCATTATGTTATGCTCATAAACAAGGAAGGTTAGGAGGTAAATTTGATTCCCGAAGTAGGAGATGTATTTTTGTTGGATATCCATATGGGAAAAAGGGATATCATTTCTATGATATAGAAACCAATGAAATTTTTATCTCACGAGATGTCAAGTTCTCAAAAATAGATTTTCCTTTTGAGTCCATTCCCACTGACACCTAAACCGCAACATTCCTTAGAATCTAATTTTTCATGATATAACCGAACACACTGAAGTATGTCATTTTGTTAGTGATGCCATTATTCTCGGGGATATTAGTCCCAATTTTGTTCCCACCAATGAGCAATTTGTAGATATTTTTACCAAGGCAATGGAAAAACAATAGTATTCTTTTTTAATTCGCAAGTTGGGCATTCGAGATCTTCACGCTCCAACTTGAGCGGGGGTATTGTGATTATTATATATCTTTATTATATATATGTTTTTATTTAGTAATATTACATGAGATATGATTGGTTATATTGGGTAGGTATTGATTGTATTAGCGGATCTTGAACGGATTTGTAGGAGAAAATTTAGAAAAACACTGCTGTATATATATTAAATCTTCTGAGAAATAAAGAGATGGAGTATTTTTTCACTCCACGTGCTATTTTTGAATCGTAGTTGTAAATGTAGGAGACATAAGTATCAATTGTCAACATAAAGAGTTTGATTAGGGAATTATTCTTTTCTAAAAAAATCTTAATATCACCTTTTTCACAAGATGTTTTTAAAACTCATTTTTGTTTTTTTTTTCATATTTGATGTATTACATACTTTCTGGTCCTAAAAAAATAGTTGGTAAAAAAACATCAAACATTTTTTCTCACATGCATTACATATTTATTTGTCCTAAAAAGATTGTTGATAAAAAAAACATCAAACATTTTCCTCACATGTATTACATATTTTCTTATCTTAAAAAAATATTTGATAAAATAAAAAAAAAACACTAATTTTTTTCCTCAGATGCATTACCTAATTTCTTGTCCTAAAAAAATATTTGATAAAATAAAAAACACTTCAAACATGTATTACATATTTTTTTTTCTAAAAAATGTGTTTGGGAAATAAAAATAAAAATCATTAATCTCATTTTTTCTCACATACATTACATACATTACATAAATAATTTTGGAAAATTAAGAAACATTAAGTTCACATTTTCAATAAGATAATTTTAATCTCACATTTTTCTTATTCGATGCATTGCATTTCTTTCTTAAAAAAATAATTTTTTGTACTTGTTGTTCAATTAATTTGTATTTTTTATTTTTGTACTTCCTTTTACACCTTTTCTAAATTTTTTGCAAATTTAAAATATAACAAAAAAAAAACATCTTTGTAGTTTGATTAATTTACACCGTTTTCTAATTTATTTGCAAAATAAAAAAATAAGAAAAAAACAAATTTTCTAAGTTGTTTAATTAATTTGCATTTTTAGTGTTACACCTTTTTCTACTTTCTTTGAAAAAAAACAACTTTCGTAGTTGTTAATTTACATTTTTCTAATTTATTTGTTAACAAACAAACATAAAAAAACAAGAGAAGAAAACAAATATATATATATATATATATATATATATATATATATATATATATATATATATATATATATACATATATATATATATACATATATATATATATA
>Ga0209700_102177_pt1 | contig 40135 bp, 23 predicted proteins | sample SiratroredBW_FD_187528 | JGI IMG/M metagenome (GOLD analysis project Ga0209700, IMG submission 187528) | Root nodule microbial communities of legume samples collected from California, USA - Siratro red BW (SPAdes) (version 2) | ecosystem: Host-associated > Plants > Roots > Nodule | place: USA...
TTATTTATAGAACAATAAATTAATCACGATAAAATTGCTAATTTATAAAAATGGTTAATTAGTAGACTTGGAATAATATCTTTTTTTTTCATCATTTGAATCATGTTAATTGAAAAAAAAAATTACAACTAAAAAGTATAACTATATATTTTATGAAATATTTAAGAAGAGAGACAGAATAAAAACGAAAAATAGATTTGATCAATCTTCTATGTTAGGTGAATAATTTGCTAAATTTCAAATTTTACACTAAATTTCCTTACTTTTGATGCAAGTCTTAGATGTTTGAAAGTAGTAACAAGTTTGAATATGTTTGTTGTGAACATGTTTGGTTCTTCCTTGATTTGTTGACTGTTGACTGGTATCAATTTAGAGAATGAAGTTTTCACTTTTCACACAAGAATGGGGCCACCGATTATTGGAGGAGGAAAAATTGCAAGTGTGAATTAAAAACACAGCAAGAAAATCTCAAATGTTTATTACTGTTATTAAATTTTTATTTTCTAATTTACTAGTTGGGTCAGGTAGTAATCAAGGTTGAATGGTTGATATGACAATTTTTTTATCTTCTTAATTTTATTTATTTTTTCATGTTTTTGCTTCCTCAATATTTGTCTGTTCATAATTTTTTAGCCTTCTTTAATTGTGTTAGCATGTCACATGGCGCAGATGTCATGTAACACCACATCAATAAAGTTAACACGTGACACATGAAATTACTATGTGACACCACAAGATTATATGATGAAATTAGTGAGATGAACTACTAATAAAGAAAAGATCAAATTAGTGAGTTATGGATGGTCTAAAATGTTCAAACGATTTGCTAATAAAAGTCTTATCTTCATATTTCTCATACTAATATTTGTTAAAAGATAACACTAACTTTGGGCCTAGTTTTCGTCCTAAACGGCTCTTTCTTCCTACAAGTCATAAGAAAAACTCTTCCACATATTTTTATTGACAAAGGCAATAGAAAATTAAGGAGGTACAAGAGAAAGAACTCTTGTAAAGGCCTTTTTTTAATAAGGAACTCTACTACTCTAGATTACATGGCCTTTCCCATGCTATATTGTCTAATGGGCTAACAAAAATTTGGGCCTTCAGGTCAACAACAAGGAAAAATCATTCTGCACCTCTATATTTTCTTCCTGCACCTCCACAAGGAGAACTAAAAAATAATTTTTAGACCTTTTTTATTTTAGGTTGCATAATTTGTAATAAAAAATTTATATTCTGAATTATTTAAAATATAAATTTAAAAAAAATATTTTAGTATTTTTGAAATTATGGAAGTGCAGGAATAAGCACCCTATATTGCACTGGTATAATGTTGATTAGTGTCTATTCCTTTCCCAATCTTTAATTTATTTCATTCATTACTTTTAATTCCTACTTTTATTTTTATATGCTTTCGGATCTGGTGTAGCACAAGTGGCTGTATTTTTTTTTTCTTTTCATTTGACATAAATTTTATCATTATCATCATCAATTTCTTTAGATGAGGTTGTGACTTAAGTTTTGGTGAATCTCTTGAATCTTCGTCATAACAGCATGAATGATCATCTAAGCTTTTAATTAAATACGATTAATTAAATATGATTAACCGATGAGTTAACAACACAATTTACAGAAAATATCTTTAATAATTAACAACCCTACACGTTAATAGAATAAAATCAAGTAACGTGTCAGCAGCAAAATTGTGACGATGGCAACCTTTACACCCAAATAAAAACAAGCCTATTATCAACATGTTCAATTCTTTAATGAATCATACATTGTGCCAAATTTATGAGACTTTGGTTCATAACTTTTTCTTTCATTTCAAATTTCAAAAGATAGAAATAGTCATCTCCGTCTTTAATTGTTCGTGCCTTTTTCACGCTATTGAGCCAATGCACATTTAATAGAGAACCAAAAGCAAACTAATGGGCAAAAAATGAGAACCCTCTTCTTCCTTTTATTCAAAACTTGAATTGAAGAGGGTTCAAATTCAAGTTAAAAGAAGGAATAATCTAAATATACGATGACTTTGGGAACTTGTAAATAAAAGAAAAATCAACAAAAGGGAAAAGAAAAGCAAGAAAGTAAATAAGGGTAGCTTTAATGCTATCTCAAAATTCTTGAGGCTTAAGTTTTGTTGCTCCCTCTCAAGGTTTTCAAACTTTGGTCCACTTCAACCTAGTTGCTAACCGTTGGTGGGATCTCTTTCCATTTTTCCTTTGCAAATTCTGTTGGAACAACCAACATCATGAGGAAATCAGAAAATTATGTGTGTTAGTTTTGATACCAGGAAAAGCCTTGGAAGGGAAGTAAGAAAATATGTAAGTGAATGACATTATTATCATTATCATGATTTTAAGTGTTTTGATTTGATAAACTCAACTACAAACTCAATTAATAACTTTATGTCTTTTTCACTTTGATTTGTGAATGGTTTTTCTTAATTCAGTTTGTACCCTTTTGTGTGTTGCATGATTTGATTGTTTCTTTTTCTTTTCATACTCTTTAGAAGCACATCAAGGTATTGGTCATATACCATAGATTTTTTTTTATGTTAACAATTATGTCAATCTCAATCCAAATATATAATAGTGGTCATTTGTGCCGTAACGTGAATGGCATAGAAAAACAAAAAAATTGCAACCAAGAGAAAAATCACGGAGATATAAAGGGAGAAAAATACAAGATAAAAGCCCTAAACCCTAATAAAGCATTGTTACCAATGCACCCTCTTGGCATTTTGATAATATTCCTTTTGGAACCCCAAAATTATTAGAAGCAATTCTTTAATGGTGTATCACTTTTGCTAAATGACTTTCTAATCCTTGGAATTCTCCAATGTGGCACTTGGAGATTCAAACTTCCAAGTAAGAGCCACACAATTTCAAATTCTTCTCCTTTTTTATTTTTAACTGTGCTTGAAGAGAATCCAATTTTCTTGCATATTCAAACTTCATTGAAGACCTCTTTTATCTCCAAAACTATGATTTCAGGACACAATTTGTTGAGGCCTTTATTGAAGGAAGGAGTGCATATTGGAGCGTAGGCATTGCAAAGTGAAGACATTACCCTAATCTGCAATAGTAGTTACTAATTTTAAAATGAGGATGAGTAATTAACTCGTCTGGAACCTAAATTAATTAATGTTTTAGGTTATTTTAAGGGGTAATTAATGAGTTAGTCAAGAGTTATGAACATCATGAATCACAAATTTGGCAATCATGGCCAGATCCGTGGCTTACACGATTTCCCATGAAACTTCTTTATTATATGTTTTAAAATATTGACATTAATTAATACCCTTTTGATTTTGGATACTCACTTTAAGCAAAAGCTTAACAAACGTGGAATGGTAAGGGCTCGTTTGGAATGGTTTGATTAGAGTTAATTTGGTGGGATGAATTTGTGTTTGGTTTATGAGAAACGAGAGGAAAGTGTGGTTCGCTCGTGGTTTTGCAAGTGAAAAACCTATATATAATTGATGATATTCTAATTATGTTATTCAAATAATATGTGTTTTGAAGTATAGTTATATATGCATAGTTTATAATTATGAGTTAGGTATAAATGATGATAACTATTTTTTTTTTCAGTTTTTCATAATTTCAAATAATAGATAAATCATTAAAAATGTTAAAAATAATAAATAAAATTATTTCATTTTCTACTCATTTTTACACGCTTTCAATTCATTTAAATAATTAAACTTATAACTCTATTCATTTTCTTTTTCATGTTTCTCTCATACCATCAAAATGAAAAATAAAATAAAATAAAATAACTAAAACTAAATCTTATTACGGTTTGTTTAAATGTTTGTGATTGACAAATTAGTCCTCACATCAAATTGAATTACTGTTTAGCCCTTTTGTCATTTATTTTTTTTAAAAAATCAGTTTCACATCATACCTATTTACATGTAACAAAGATTTTTTTTTAATTTTCATATATAAGTAAATTCAATTATTTTTAGTTTATGTAATGATATGTTTTTTTTTCTAAAATACTTAACTTTAATTAATATCTGACTTTAACCTTTTGTTTTACTGTAAAGATAGTTTAAGAAAAAAAAATACTAATGCATGTAACTGTTTTCCGAAATTAATTTCTTTTTGCTCATGTAATTATATATGAGAACGAAGGTAGTATTTCGTTTCCTATATCTAGTTTGTATAGGTCTTGCAGTACGTCAAATATTTTGTTGACTTGCTTTTCTTATTCTCAAAATGGTATAACATATTGTTTTGGGTTACATTATAATTTTATGAATACCCCTCTTGTTAGCTTTTGTTGTTTATTTTTTAAGATATGTATTCATCTCATATATTTTTTGTGGATATAGTTACATCTCTATAAATTAATCTTCAATGAATTTTTTAAAGTTTTTCTACATTTACATGATGAACCTCTGACATATTCTCTTTACCTGTCCACTCTCCCACCTTTGGGTAAATCCATCATGTATTTACTCTATCAGATAGTCTTAGTAATCTTGTGGAGATTAAACCTGTGAAAATTTTAGAAAAAGTTGATAATTTGTTAACCCATAAGAACACAAAAATGTGTTTATATTTTATAGAGATTAATTTAATATGAATATTTTTCATACTTTTATTAATTTTCCTAGTTTACAAGAATTAAAAAAATATAATTTATTCTTGTTATTATTATTTGTCAGGTGTAATGTTGAACCTGAGAATCATGTCACATCAATAGAGAGAAGGAGAGGAATATTACTGTTGGGTAACTTGTCTTAATGGTTCATGCATGAAGAAGTATAGTACAATGCACTGTTCAATTTTTCCATATTTGAAAAGAAATTTTTAACCTATAAATTATACCATTATTTGTACTTTTTACATTGCACAGAAAATCTATGAAATGAGGTGAACATGGATTTTTGTCTGATATCTAACATCATGTGTTTGGGACAAAAGCATAGCAATGATGCCTAGGTTCACCCTTGACATATAAGTAAGCAATCAGAGGAAGCCTACAATTTCTTCACATACTCTTTCTCTCTCTCTCTTCTCCTCACTACCAGACACAAGACATGGTTTTAAGTTAACAACTTATGGATAGTACTATCACCCAACAAGAAGTGAGAGAACAAAAGCATACCCAACAACACCATCAGAAGCATTGTGCCCCTTTGGTCAGGCTCAGAAGGTCCACTAATCCTAACCCGGTTTCCATTCTGGTTTTCTGGGTGTCTAAATCTCTGAGAAGTTTGTGTTTCAGAGTTCAACTCTCACAAGGGTTTTGCTTGAGGAGGATTCAGTACCATGGCATGGTGATTGACACCTCTGTCGTCTATGCTTCTTCTTCCTCTTCTTCATCTGGTTTTGTTGAAGGGAAAGCTGCTGCTGCTGCAATGGAGGGTTTGAGTTTGGTTGAGAAGAATGGGGTTGTTGAAGAATGTAAAGGAAGTGAAAACGGTGGTAAGAGAGGAACTTTTGCTGATTTGATTGAAGAAAAGGGTCGTGAGAGCAGTTTCAGCTCAGATTTTCTGTCATCTGAGACCACCCATGAGGAGCACAGTGGGAGTAGCACCGAGGACTCGTCTTCACCACCTTCGGTGGGGTGGACGGTTCCGGAAATTGCTGCATCGGATTGTGCCAGTCCTCATGGCAGTGAAGATGGAGAGAAGAAGCACTCGGTTATGGAGAATAAGGAGTTTAAGAAACAAGCTTCAGCCTCACCAGGTATTCAACCAGTGTTTTGTGCACAGAGTCTCCTTGTTTGTGTAAAATGTATTTTTGGACAATGGAGATTTGGTTAAAATTGATTTTAATTTCTATATTTTTAAACCAATAGTTTTGTTCTTATTTTTGAAACCTGTTTTCATGACCCTATACTCCATTTTGATTACCAAGGATGCAATTCAGTACATTTCAAAAACACAAGAACAGAAACTATCATTTTTGAAATGTAGAGGCTGATAAAAAGGAAATTTGAAATGTAGAGGCTAAAACCAAATTTGACCACATTCTGAGAGACCTAAAGTACATTTTATCCTTTTTAATGATTTGATTTTGATTCTCACTTGTAGAGATTGAGATGATGAAGGAGAGGTTTGCAAAATTGTTACTTGGAGAAGATATGTCAGGTTGTGGAAATGGGGTCCCTACAGCCTTGGCCATCTCAAATGCCATAACCAATCTATGTGGTAAGCGAAATGCTCATCTGAAGTAAATGCTTACAGTGTTTTGAATTGGTTTTTGTTTATTATTAATTGGTGCAAGTTGGTTATGGTGATTTTATTGACTGCTATTCTTGCATATGATTGTGATGGCTCGTTGAATATGTAGCTACACTCTTTGGGCAACTTTGGAGATTAGAACCCCTGCGTCCAGAGAAGAAAGCAATGTGGCGAAGAGAGATAGAGTGGTTTCTTTCTGTCAGTGATCATATAGTTGAATTGACACCTAATTGGCAAACATTTCCAGATGGAAGCAAGCTCGAGGTACAACTATACAGATAGCCTTTTTTTTTTTTGTTTGGTGTACTTTTAACTATGAAGATGTACTTATTATCCCAATGAACCATAACATAACTCTTACTTGGCATGTGAAGGTCAAGAGATGCACATAAATATTCTTTATTTGAGATTTCAAAACATCTGCATCTCTTGAAGGTCAAGAGTTGGCATTTGTGCACATACTCTTTCTTGACATTTGAAAAATCAAGAGTTGTGCTGTAAATTGAATGGGAAAGCTTCACATTAAGTTATGCTAGTAGGTACTAGAGGTACACTGCAAAATGACTCAGTGTCGCCTGAAATTGAAGTTGAAAGATAACAGCGAAAAAAAATGATGCAACTTGGTCGTGTAATTTTCTTGATCTAGATAACTTTTAAGACATACATATGTGCTTAAAATGCGTTGAATGTATGCTGTAGGTTAGTCATGTTGGTACATTGGATGCAGCAACATATTATCCTCAGAGTGGTCTTGTGCAATCTAGTTTTAGTGTATTTCTTAACATATATTTTAGTTCATCTTCTTGACATCCCAAATGAAGGGTTGTACTATAGATTTTTACTTGGTTGATTCATATTCTACAAGAAGGTATTTGGATTGAATTTAGTTTCAATCCTTTATTTGACTGTGAATTTCGTTCACCATTCAAAGTGAAGGATTTTTGTGTGATGGGACAGAGCAATCTGATTTTTTTCCCGTTCATTCTCTGCTTTATTTCTGGTTAGCATTGCTTCATGATAGAGGCACAGATAAATAGTTTGATAGTTAACAATGTTTATGGCATGTGAATCAGGTCATGACTTGTCAACCGCGCTCAGATCTTTATGTCAATCTTCCAGCTCTGCGGAAATTAGATAACATGCTTCTTGTAAGTTTTACAGCACTGAAAAATGCACATCACTAATCCAGTTTCAAGAAGTAGTCCATTCTAAAATTTGCTCTTTTCACAGGAAATTCTAGACAGTTTTGTCAACACAGAGTTCTGGTATGTAGACCAGGGTGTTCTGGCTCCAGATGCCGATGGTCCATCTTCATTTCGACAAGCACTTCAGCGGCAGGAGGAGAAATGGTGGCTTCCTGTACCCCGAGTCCCTCCCTGTGGTCTCCATGAAAACTCAAGGAAGCAGTTGCAGCACAAACGTGATTGCACAAACCAAATACTAAAGGCTGCAATGGCCATTAACAGCATCACTTTAGCAGAAATGGACATTCCTGAGTCCTATTTGGAATCTCTTCCAAAGGTATTATGATAAGAATGAATATTGATCTCTATCTATTCAAAATTTTCAAACATCAAGAGAGAATATGACATAGAAATTCCTAATCCAACTATCTTGCAGACTGCTAGAGTAAGCTTGGGGGATGTTATACATCGTTATATCACATCAGATCATTTTTCTCCTGAGTGCTTGCTAGCTTGCCTTGACTTATCTTCTGAGCATCAAGCTATAGAAATTGCTAACCGAGCCGAGGCTTCCATGTATATTTGGCGCAAAAGGACCAACTCCAAGCCCGCAATCAGTGCCAGGTCTAGTTCAAGAACATCATGGGAAATGGTCAAGGATCTGATGGTTGATGCAGACAAGAGGGATCTGTTTGCAGAGAGAGCAGAAAGCCTTTTGCTTTCCTTGAAGCAGCGTTTTCCTGGTCTGCCTCAAACAACCTTGGACACAAGCAAAATCCAATACAACAAGGTTTACATTCATTATTTCTATGCATGAACAATAAATTCGTCTTTGTTTCTTGAAAGTCTTATGAATCCATTATCTCAAATCCTTCAAATTTGTTTATGTCTAGGATGTTGGAAAGGCCATTTTGGAGAGCTACTCTAGAGTGCTGGAGAGTTTGGCATTTAACTTGGTAGCACGGATTGATGATGTGCTCTATGTGGATGACTTGACCAAACATTCAGATCAAATCTCTTCTCTCTCAAAAGTTGGTGTAGTAACTCTCAAGCAGATTCCATACTCAGTACCTGTCCCGAGCACACCCTACAAATCAGCTTTCGGCACGTCTCCACTCAACAATGACAACAACCTCCCCGAAAGAGGACCAGGGGTGAAGAAATCTTTGACTGATTTTCTTAGCATTGAACCAAAAGGGGGGGACAGTGACAGTTCAATTGAGAAACAAGCTTCAGAATCAAGTAGAGTTGATGAAGAAGTACCAACATGTGAAACAGATGTGGAGTCTAGTGATTGTGCAGAAGGTGGTGCCAGCCCAAGTATCTTGGACCCCAAATGGCATGTGTGAGGCTATTGATCTTTCATAGCTGAACCATTTTTCAACTGCCCTTTTTTTACCATCTTTGTATCATTTGAATGTATATGAAACATGTAGCAGGATTCACACAGTAAAGAGTTGGTAGAGTTTTTGTTATTTACTTCTGGCACTGATGTGATGCCTCTAAGAGGGATATTTTATATGTCCTTTTCCCTAACTCAACTTCACTAAACACTGTGAAGGGTGTGTTATAAAAAGAACAACAGATAGTGGAACACATAGTGCTATAATGTAATAGAAAAGAAAAAACTGGAAAAGGGGCATTCCGAGAATTGAACTCGGGACCTCTCGCACCCTAAGCGAGAATCATACCACTAGACCAAATGCCCTTTCACGTATAATTATTTTCATAATTAATTGATGTTGGATTCAAATAGTAACTAATATTACTAATGTTGCGAATGCGAAAATTGCCTAGATTAATACACCATATATTAAAAAATAGAAGTATGCATACAAGCGAAAAAATGTCTCTTAGTAAAGAAAAATAGTAAATATCAATTTAAGCTCTTGAAAAATATAGGATGTGACTGGTGAGTTTTGTAAATTTGTTTGTAGTGTCCCTAAAATTTTCTGTGATTGAACATGTTGGTCTTTCTCTTGGTAATTTTGTTAGTCAAATGGGGAGTTCACATGTGAAATGTACCTCAATAAATTTGAAAAGTTTCAAGGTGAAAGTTCAACAATTTATCGGAGACCTGTCTTTCTACTTTTGTAATTTTTTATTCTCTCTTTTTTTTTTAACATTTTTCTTTTGATTTTCCTTATGATTACATTGATTGATTAGATACTCAATGTAAGGTGGTTTTGATTCTCGTTACTTAATCTCTCAAATTGAATTAATTCGACCCTATCTATGTGTTGAACTCTAAATATGCTCATTATATCACTATTTTATAAAGAAATATGTTTTTTTTATATTGAGAATATATATAGGATAAATATGTATGAATATATATATATATATTACAAAAGAAATCTTTTCTGAATAATGATAATAGAAAGATACATTATTTATGATGATGGAGAAAGAGTTTACGTCAATTTTCTGATTTTCTCTTTTGTATAGTTTTTTGTTTGTAGAATTTGGTTGTATATTCTCTTAGTATAAATTTGGTTTAGTTTTTCATATTTTTATATTTACTTTTCTCTTTTCTTTTATACATTTTTTTTATATGATAAAATATGATACTTGAACTTTAAATTTAAGTATCAAAAATTTCATTTAACGTTATTAAGAGAAGTAAAATCTCTTTAGACTTAACAATTAACTCTTTATTAGCTTAAGAAATTTTAGAATGCAAAATGCTAAAAGAAATGTTTAGGAATCTTCCTATCATCTCCAATATTTTATTGGTACCAAAATGAATGTTTGCTCAAAAAATAAATATTATTTTGTTAATAAACGATGTAAATGAGAAGATTGAGATTAAAATTGATAGGAGTCGAAGACAATTTATGACTTTAACATTATAAAGGAATCTTGTTTGTGCTTTATAAATATTTAAAAACTTATTTTCTTTCTTTTATATTACTTTTTTAGAGATTACAGATAATTTATGTAAAAAATAATTTTTCATTTACTTATTAGTTATGTTTTATTTATTTTTTCCAGAAAAGTGTTATCGTTTTCTCTTTTTAATAATTTGCATAAATATTGTAAAAAAAGAATTGAAATTACAGATTTACTTTGAGAACGGGGCTTGGTCCTTCTAACTATTTTTTTATATTATTTTTTTTAATTTGTATTACATTTTAACATTAAAATAATAATGATGAAAAATTATTTACTTATTCTACATTTTAATAAAATATTTTATATGACATATTATAAAGATAATTTACATATCATTTTTAAATATATTCTTGAAATATTTTGGAGAAAAATAATTATGGAATGCTTTAAATAAAATTTAGTAATTAAATTTATTCCAATTTTAAAATGAGTACCAGCAGGAGTAATCCGATATCTTAATTTAGGTAAGAGAGATTTTCATGCGCGCAAGTGTGCAATAGAAAATTATTTGAAGCTGAATTATTTTTTGTGGTTAGAAAATTTGTGAGAAAAGAGATACTGAAAGGAGCGAGAATTGTCTAGCTTTATTATCTTACATTTAGATAGAAAATTTCATTATTTTGTAAGAAATTTTAAAAATATATTAAATTTAAATATTTTGTGTCGATAAGATAATTTAAATTTATTGAATTTAATTTTTTTTCATTTAGACAAAATATTTCAATTAGTATAAGATGTAATCTTTTCAAATATTAAATAATTATTAATAATTCAAAAATATAATATCATTGATATTTTTGAATTGGTCTTGATTGTTATTGTTTTTTTACAAAGTTTGTCAAAAAAAAATTTAATTGAAATTTATAAAAAAAATTTGATTGACATAAGATAAGTTTGTTTTTGGTTTGTCAAATATATATATATATATATATATATATATATATATATATATATATATATATATATATATATATATATAACTTCTCTTGAATGGATCGTTTCTGACAAAAGATTATCATTTTTTTATTCAATATCGAACAAATATAATATATCCCCTTACCTACTTTGCTCAACTATCTTATCATCACTATAATAGTTTGAATATAATAATCACAGATCTAATAGTTTATATACTTGGAAGCTACAAACAAGGTGAATGTATATGCTAATCCATGTATTAAGTGTAGTATTAGGGGGCGGTGGTAGTTGGGACAAAATATATTGGCTCTGCAATTGATTAAGGATGAGGTGGCATCAAACATTGCTCTTGATTTGCACTCTGTGGATAATGGCAACATCTGAAAATAGGAAAAACAAAAAGAAATTGTGTTTCTGGCAAAGACACACCTACCTTGAGTCGACAGTGAGTGGAGCAAAATTGGGTTTACACTTGCTTTCTGTTCCTAAGTGGTGCATTAAGAGTGTCCCTTTGTCCTAGTGCAAGCTCCATTAATCAGAGGGTGACGACATGAGCAAACACTTTTTGGAGCATGTTGGGCTATAAAACCCCATGAGAGGAAGAGGGTCATTGCAGTGTGAAATAGAGAGTCAGTTGAACTGAGATAGAGAGAGAGAGAGAGAGAGAATGGAGGGTGTTGTGAAGTTTGCATGCCTTGTTGGGCTAGTGGTGCTTGTGAGTGTTGCAAGGGTGGATAGTGCTGGGGAATGTGGGAAATATACTAGCCCAGATAATGAGGCCATTAAGCTTGCTCCATGTGCCTCAGCAGCACAAGATGAGAATGCTAGTGTTTCTCAAAGTTGCTGTGCGCAGGTGAAGAAGATGGGGCAGAACCCTAGCTGCCTCTGTGCAGTTCTGCTATCTAACACAGCCAAAATGGCTGGAGTCAACCCTCAGATTGCTGTCACCATCCCCAAGCGTTGCAACCTCGCCAATCGTCCTGTTGGTTACAAGTGTGGAAGTAAGTTTTCTTCTTTTGTTCATTAATCATTAGATCTCCGACTAAAATCTTTTAATAATTTATAAATAAATATAAATCTCATCTTATAAATCGATTTTATAAAATTGAATTAGATTTAAAATTCATTTTTAATATAGTATTAGAGCATATCTTAATAAGATTATTAGGATTATCAATCATACACTTATATATAAATTTTACATTCGAATTGAGAAATCTAGATATAAAGGTGTATTCAAGATTTCATATTAACTAGAAATAAAATACTTCAATAATACTTAACTTATAATCTGTTTTTGTTTTTTTTTTCTTTAGTGAATAAAATAAAAAAACATTTAAAAGAATATTTCAACTCTAGTATAACATATCTTATTTAAGAATAAATACCACAATTATCAAAATATTAAATCATACATAAAGATACTTTACTAAACAAATAAAAATCAAAATACTATAAACACCTTAAAAGAATAGGACCAGTATTAAAAAAAATGAATAAAAATAAAGATACAAATATATATCTACGTATATAAGTTAGACTTACAAATTATTAAATTAGATTTAAAGTTTAGTCCTACGGACTTATAATTATTATAATCCAATGTATGTCGAATAATACTTCATGGCTATTACCGATGCATGAAGAGACATTATATTACTGCAAAAAAATGTTCTAAAATAAGTATTAAACCAAGTTTGGATTAGTATATAATTTTGTAACTAGCTACATGCATGCATGCAAATTCTGATGTAAAATGGTAACTTTTGCAGCTTACACACTTCCTTAAAAGAGTGAAGGTTGTTACGGAAATCAAAGATGACAGGGCCTACATACAGTATGGTTGTTAGCTGCTACAAAACTCCATGTTTGTTGTATTGTAACTTTGTAGTGAATAAGACCTAGCAGCTCACGTACTGTATGAATAATATATGTACTTTCGGTGTTTCGTTTCATTTCCAATTAACTTTTCTTTAAGTCCTTTTACATTATGCTTCTATCACCCTACCCAACTTATTATACTTAGTATTATCTGTTTATGACGTTCGATGATAGATCTGAATAATCTCTGCCATAATTTTATAAATTTTTAACTCTTCGTAAATATACATAAAAACTTTCTTAGACTCTCAATGAATGGAAACTTCTGGAGTGTTCGATCACGGGTATGCTAGGAAATTCGTGATCCGAATTTTTTTTTTGCCCAAAAACTGGTGATATACTGAAAAAGTTTACGAGTTTAATTACTAAATACTTTTTTTCTTCCATGGCTGTAAAGTAGGCAAAATTTTATTGTACGTCATAATTTAGATCCTAGGCCAAATATATTGTGTAGAATTTATTGGATAGGTTGTTTTGATTATACTGTATTTTTTATTTTGTACAGTTGCAACATCTCTAAAATATTTTACATAATTTCATTTATTTTTTTATGTTAAAAAATAATTAATTCAAATACAAGTGATAACTGTTAATTGTTAACTGTTAAAAAATAATTAATTGCTGAGATGGGTAGTGTAAAACTTCCAGGATCACACGAGATTTATGTGGAATTGATTTTTGGATTATCAGCAAGTGTACTGAGTCCTCAAGTAGTATAATAAATAAATAAATAAGATGAGTATCGTTTGCACAGGGAACATAATTTAATTGAAAACCAAATATATATATATATATATATATATATATATATATATATATATATATATATATATCAATAGATGGTGAATAAAAGCAATTAACAATAATGAGTTTGTTTAATGATTTTAAGAAAAGGTAACAAAAAGTAGGTAAAAGAGATGAAATTAATATAAATAAAAGCCTTGCGATTGTAACTGACTCTCCTTACCATACACTCATAATTAAATAATTATGTTATTTTATTAAATTACTCTTTTATGCAAATCAAAATCTTTTCAACTTAATTCCTCTAACATTGAAATTCATAGATTAAAATATCTAGCTCTATTCCTAATTACTAGATTAAATTAATCAGCATTAAGAGCATTTGCAATGAATAGTCATTACGTTACACTTCATTCCTGAACGTATACCTGTAATGAGTTAACGTTTATTTCCAATTTCAAATAATGCTTTCCAGTCATATGAAAGTGATACTTTACATTCAATCCCAAGAAGAAAAGAAATTAGTTAAGCATGGTAGCCATGAAAACACAATGGAAAAGGAAAAAGGAAAATTCTTGATTGCAAAAGTGCTTCCAAAGATCTTCCAAAAGATGATGATCCTCTTGTTCATCCTAGCCTTCCTTTTATAAAAGATCCCTGCTGTCTGTTACAAAGTGGCTATTATTTCGCACTTCACACCTTCAGTGGCGTTGACACTTTCGTTCAGAACTTCTTTTCTGATTTAAGTGAGTTTTAGCTCAATCTCGCCCTTTAGCGTAAGCAAGAAGTCACTTAAAATCTATTTTTCTGGTCCTTTCCTTAATTCCAGTTCCTCATTCTCTCTTTCTTCGAATCTTACCTAAATCTCAACAGCATTCTCTTTCCATAACCAAAAACGCATTAAATAGAAAAATAAACAATAAAATCTCTAACTAAACAAAATCCCTAAAAATCCTATAATTAAAACAGAATTAATGTTAAAAATCCTAACAAATATATACGTAATTACCCAACAATTAACAGTTATCAAAAGTTTCCCCACTTAGCTTCTTGCTTGTCCCTAATACTCTCAATCTCTCATAATTCATGTGCTCAGTTTCTACTCTTAAGTGTTTCTTAATTTCAAGCCATTCACCCATAGCTTCATAAATTAGAAATTCCACACTCCAATATTCAAACAACAAATTGCAATTCATGACAGGATTCTCATCTCACACAATTCTCACCACTGTTTTCCTCAAAGAAATGACATATTACTCTCAATCAAAAGTTGCTATTCATTTATCAAACAAATTCACCCTGTAATTGATAAGTCCAAAGGTCTTCACAAGGTTGTAACATGGCCTGGTTATGAAAAAAAAAAAAACTTGGTTTTTCTTGAAACACAAAACATACAAATAGTTTCGAAAATTATGGATACAACTTGAATTTAAATTTAGAGGACTAATTGGACTATGAATTCTTCACCACTTTTACTTTCCACCTGACTGTATCATTTCACATTGCTTGAGCTAAGACAGTAGCTCATGCTTGCCACTGTGTACCCCTTTTTCCACTACTATTTTTTTCTTTTCTTTTCTTTTTCCAAATGTACAAAAACAATATATATATTTTTCTTCTTTTTTTTTCTTTCATTTGGAGTACACTCTTATAGCAGCTACCTTACTTCCACAGTATCCAAAGCCCTCATTTACTTAGAACTCCCTTTTCCTTCAAGTTGTACCACAATTTCCTAGCTATTCATACTCAAGGTGGGTTTTATGGACATATAGTTCAAGGTTCCACTAATTTAGCCCAACTTGGTTCAAAGTTCAATCTCTCATCTTACCAGGTAACTTTTTGGCTCTAGTTATCATTTACCCTCAGTCAACAACATGCCTTCCTCATCCTTATCAATGCAAGATAAATCCTAGCTCAACAAATTAAAGCAACAATTAATATCAAGACAATATGCATCTCAATTTTTCTCTGTGTCACTGTCTCACATACTGTTTCACTCCAATCCTGTCAATTCTTGCTCATGTTAATCCTCCTATTGTCATGCAATCTTTCGAATTTTCTGTCACTGTTAGCTCAAGTTCAAAAATAAGCATACGTTACTTAATGCACACAAAATGTTTTAGTCACAATCCCAGCAATTCCATTACTTTCAGTACACAATCATATTAACATATCATGCTCAATCATTAGTTCCTGTGCTTAAACCTTGTACAGTTATCCAACATGCGCAAATTAATACAGTTATCCATCACATTCATCAAAAGTAAAAGACTATACTACCACCACTTGTCTCTGATCAGTACTTCAAAACATCATTCCAAACCTTTGCCTATCTATAATTGATCAAGTCAGCCACAAAAAATTCAATCATCAATGCTACAACAACCTTCAGTAGTTGCTCTTTCGTCCTGCTATAGCAACCCTCAGTAGTTGCTATCTTCATCAGCTGTGTCCTCATCACTTGTAGAATTTCCTATTGCTGCTTCCTCATTACTCACTGATTCTTCTTCCTCACTTGCTCGATCTTCCCCATCTAAATCCGATGATATCACAAACTAAGTTTTTAGAGGCTCAATTTCCTCTATAACAGCCAAAGTTCCTGCCACAGTTCTCCTTGCCCTTTTAGACCTTCTTACTGGCTTCGCTACAAATGGCTCCTTCAATGTTGAGTCTGCCTTTGATGATCTTGTCGTCCTTCTTGACGATTCAGTCCCTGATGCCTCTTTTGCTGGTGACTTTGCTTTCTTTTATGATGGTCCTGCTCTTCTCAGGTGTTTTCTTTACTGAAGTTGTTCTCCTGACTGGTGAATCCTCACATGGTTCAACTGGTGGTTCTGGTGGTGGTTCTGGTGGTGGTTCTGCATGGCTAGCTACTGCTGGCTCCTCTGTTGCTGGAGCTACAGGTGGTTCCTTCTCTATTCCTGGTTCATTGGGTGGGTCATTCACTAGTTCATTATCAACTGGTGCCTCTTTATTTCCAGCATCACTCTGCACTTCATCTCCTCCAGGCTCAGCCCCTCCCACTGAACTTGGCCTGTCCCCAGGCCAGTTCAAGTAAGAGGACAGTTCCTCATCATTCATAAAAGTCTTGTCTCGCATGGCATGGTATATCTGCATCATAAATTTGCAAATGACACTCTGTTGATCCTTCATATGCAAAACATGTCTCATAATTCTTTTCTCCGCTGTCTCCAAAGTTGGTGATGAAGGTGACTTAGGTGGACTTGGCACCCTGTTTCTCTGTTCCGGATACTCTTCTGCATTCGTGCAATGAAGCTGAATAAACTTCAAATCAATTGGAGCTCTGATCTTCACTTTCGGATCCACAAACACTCCCTGATCTTCACATAAAGTAGTGATCAATGCCGGGAACCCCAGAGTTCCTCTTCTTTCTCATCTTTCTACTCTCTCTTCATCAACCACCTTCTCTATTTCATTAGAAATTACCCGCGCAATATTAATAGTAAAATCATCCTGCATCATTGAGAATAGCAAATTGCTGTTCGTGACATTTATATCCGAATGGCAACAAGTTTTCTAAAATAATGAAAAAAGATGAAAGAAGCACAATTTTCTCAAATTTACAAAGATGTATTCTTTCTTTACTGCGTCCCAACAAAATTAATCTCAATCTTATACTAAATTATTTTTTATTATTTAACGGTTTAATTTAAAATAAAATTTCAGTTATAAGTAATTATTTAAAAGTCTTAATTTTATTTAAAAATTATTTATAATATTAATATATAAATTATTTATTTTTATTAAAAATCTGTTTTTTCAAGATAACTTAATTTAAATCATACATTAATAATTTCAAACTTTTCATGTTGTTGTAGCGATTTTTGATTAATATTTGTAGTTTATATCCATTTTTCCATCACGCAGGTGCTATATTTTGACATCACTATTTATCTTTGACATTATTTAATATTAATATATATTATTATTTTATTCATATATAATATTTTATTAACAAAATGCAGTGTCAAATAAAAGTATAATATGAACAGTGGTGTCAAACTAGTACTTTCCTTATTTAGAACTCAAATCAGCACAAACTTTCTCTATATATGCATATTATTTTATTTGTTATGAAAGTCTGAGAGTAGCCAGGTTTTGCAGGTTAAGTGATTAGGGAGTTGTGACCTTGCTAACATTCTGTAATTCTATAATTCTTGGGTAGTTTCAGTTTCTTGTGTGTATTTTATTTGTTTATGTTTATTTGTGTTTTTATTTGTTTATGTTTATTTGTGTTTTTTGGTGTCTTCAAGAGCAGTGCTTAAGTATGTCTAGAAAGATGAATTCATTTCTTAAACACTTATTTCTAGATGTGGTATTGTGTATAAGGGTTGGAACACCCCTGAAGTATTTTTTTTATTATTTATTCATTTTTTACTGTTAAAAAAAAATACATATTATTTAAGCTTTTCGGTTGTTTTAACGGATTAGGCATAGTTATTCCGATCAATATATATCCGTAACAATATTCTTATTTTGTCTAAACATTTTAGGATTCTATTGAGCTTTTATTTATATTTTAAAATTTTAATCTTTAATATATTAAATTTGAAAATTATTATTCTATTATATAAAAAATAGTGAAGGTAAACTATCAATTCACTTAAAATGACAGTACATCACTGTTTTATAATATAATTATATTTTTTTTTCCTTTCATGTAAATTTATAAATTATATTATTTTTTTAATATTATTTTAATTTAATTTATACACATCACAAATAAAAATGATTTATTATATTAAATGAAAAATTAATGTTAATTATCATCTTATGTCTTAATAATAAATGAGCGACTGAATCTAAAATTATTATTAATGTAAAAATAACATTTAACAAAATAATTCACTAATCATGATTAATAAAATAGTAACATTTTTTTATAAATAAGAATAATTTTCTGTATACGCTATAACTAGAATTCTCTTAATATACTTTAGATCGGTTATAATACTTACTTTCTCTGTTTAATGCTATCATTTAATTATATTATAAATCTTTATATATATTATTCTTATTTTTTTTAATAAAATTATTCATGTTAAGTATTATTATCAATTTTAACAATTCAGTTAGGCATGTCACTCTTGTTTAATTATTAGATTTTTTTCATATTTATATGCTGCTGTTGTTCTTTCATACTTGGCATGGCATTTTGCAATTTTTTCTGTGTGACCTATGTATATAAAATCCAAACACAATATATCAAATAAATAAAAACAGGAAAAGAGTTGTTAATATCAAAGTGAAACCACAAAACTTTTATTTTCTAATTTTGAGACATGAGTATGCAAGAAAATACAAGTAAAAAGTAAAAAACTTAGTTCCGGGACAACTTTAGATAATAATACGTAATAATAATAATAATAATAATTATTATTAATTACAATGTTAAGTTAGGATTCTTATTGTTATTAATGTTTCTAGAAGCATGTACTGATAGCGAGATAGTGAATTGAGCGTGGATAGAAGAGTCTTTCTACCTCAAAAAATTTCGAATTAATATTTGTCTTTGTATCGAAAATTAGAAAAGAGAAAAAAAAAAACCTTGATACAAAAGTTATTAATTGGAAATATGTCAAAAGAAAAGTTATGACAATATGGATAAAAACATGGAGTTCCAGAAGTTTCAAATTGTAGGAAAATTTGGCAAGTGAACTTACAATCAAATGTAAATAGTATAGGTTCCTCTCATGGTCGACAAATGTGTATTTATGATGTCAATATATAGGATTTATTGGTTAAAATTAAGGGTCATCAAATTGTATTTTATTGAGAAACTCTCTAACGTTTATAATTGAAATTGGCAAACATCAAAAACAGGAATACTATGTTTTTTTTAAAGCTTAGGACTGACTCATTACATAGAATTACTATCGTCAAGGCTAATCAAACCCAAAAAGGAAAAATAAATAAATAAATCACTAAACTAACCCACATATATGAAAAAGCAAAAGTCAAACGAGGTCTATTTTTCACAAAAAAAACAAAACAACAAAAAAAAATTAAGATACATAAACATCTTTATTATTTTTTCTTTGTAATACTCATTATAATAAGTTTTTTAGCAGTCTTGGAAGTATTATTTCTCGGTATTTTCTAGAAGTCTAAACACACTTTTCTAACTAATTTGAATTAATAGAAAACTCCTACTCCATCCGATTAGCCTAGTGCGTAGAAATTAATTTACACTCCTCAAACTTAAAAGTAAGAGCCTGAGTAATTTGTATTCCTCCAGTATTTGGCTCGAGTCCCATATGACATGAACCAGTAACAGTTAAGTACAAACCAAAATGACTAAAACAAAACCTCAGGATTTCTAAACCTGCAACCAGTGTGGCATCAAGCTTAACCCCAACAAAACCATGAAAAAGTTATTTCAATGGTTTTTCAAGTCGCTATAAAAGCATTTTTAGGTGACTTACTAAACCTGTGGAGTGATTGGACCAGATTATCATAGCCACCAGAGTCTAAGTTAGAAGTCTCTTCCAATATATTTGTCCACCTTTTAGAAACCAAACTCTACATGCAAGCTTCTGTAAGGAATTCTCTTCAAGAGCAACAAGTTTAGAACTATTATTATCTATATCTGGAACGATGAGAGCGCGAGTAACCAAAAGAAGATTAAAATTTATAATATTCACATTTTCATGTTTATCCTAAGACAATTTTTCATCCAGAACAGGAATTTAAAAAAAGAATTTGAAAGAGTCAAACCAAATGAGTAAGCCAAGTCACCCTTAGGAGAAACATGTTGTATCTGCTTAACATTTTAAACCGAAAGGCCTATCAGGAAGCATTAACAAGACTTGACATTCCTTCTAAGTTATCTTCTTAATCAGAGCTATTATTATCAGAAGCAACAACATCACCTGAGATGATTTAGAGTCATTACCAACAATAATATTAACATCATTAACCACCTCGATATGTAGTTTCACATTTTCTTCTCTTGTCCCCAAGTTGGACTTAGGAACATAACATTGTTTACATTTCATTTGTTGATCAAACGTATCACTTTAAGGACAGTGCCTACAAATAGATAAGGTATGGCCAATCATTTTATAGATCAGTCACAAAGCCAAAGTCTGGACGCTCCATCAAAAGTTGTTGTGACAGAGAAGAGAGTATATCCACATCAACAAGCACCCGAGCATAGAAGCCAAGGATTGTATTCATAGTACAATCATCTAACGCAAAAGGAGTATCGATCCCTCTTATAAAGAAAATAGCACGGGGATATCAATACTCCAAAGGGAGGCTATGAATTATGACCCAACACTACACCTTAGTAAGCTTTACAGTTGCTAGAACGAAGTTCTTAGTCTATTCAAAGACCCGCAAAAATCCTGGAGAGAGATTCCAAGATCCAACGGTCAACATATGCCTCATGTCTTCCAAATAAATGAACGAAAACTCATAAAATCCCTTGTAAAGAGTAATCGCCTTCCAAAAAGGGATTTTCAAGCAAGGTCAAACTTCCTGCATAGGTCCACGTGTGTTAGAGGTTTGTCTCCTTTAACAAGCACAATCCTACCATACAAGTGATTATTACACTCTTCAAACTTCACTAGCTACACTTCTTATAGAATTTGCACAGAGACAAGATCTCTTTTGGGGCAAAGAGAGGGCGATTGAGACATAGAGATGTCACTAGCTTTATTCAAAGCCGGAGTATATGTCTTCCTCTACAAAACAAATATAAAAAAAAATATTCAGTTTACTTCATATCTTCATTATTGAGGCTTTTCGAGGGGATTGGGAACCTCATGAACTGCATGTCCATCTACAGGAAAAAAACAAACCACGAGAAGAAACTGTAGTTCATCACAAGAAGAACACAATACAAACAAATACGATCATCTAAGAAAAATTAGTACATTTCTATCAAGACAACTGTTAACAATAAAAATACTCACATTTAAAAAACCTTAATTTTCTAAAGAGATAATGAGACTGTATAGTTTTTATTACAATATTTTCTTTTCTCTTGATAATTTCTTGTTACTTCCTATTTTCTACCATTTATATCTCTTATCATTTATATTTCTCATTATTTACTTTTCTAATGATTTACTTTATCTTACATTTTCAATTTTTTGTTGTTGTTGTTAGTTGCTTTAATCTTTACTCTTTTTCTTAACTTTACAAATACAAATTGATTTACTTATTTGCTTCCCTACCATTAAAATGACAACCTCCATGTATGTTCGTCCTCAACTCACGCACTGTATATGGCCACACCATCGCTACCCTTATCTTTTATTTTCTATTTCTCTATTTCCTCCACGTATTCAGTTGTTCATGCCAACGACTACATCGATAACAACCTCCACCTTATTCTTTGTTGCACAACTCTTTATCTACTTACGATGTTTTATATCACATGTTATAAAAGGGAGAAAGAGAAAACTGAAAGAGAGAGGGAGAAGGAAAATGAATGAAATTTTTTAGAATAAAATACATGGAGAGCATAAGAGATTAATGGTTTAAAATGTAGGTTTTAAAAAAAGAAATGGGAAACAAGTATTAGCTTGGCCTACCCTCACAATAAAATATGTTTTATTTTAAATTTAAGAATTATTGTCAATTAGATAGAATTTAAGAATAAATTATATTCAAATTTTGAAAAATTAAAAAATAAGATAAAAGTTAAGAGTGCTGTTATTTTTTCACTTAGGTAAAAGTGTGGATGTGAATGACTTTAACTATAAAATATATTTATATTTTAAAGCTAGAAGTTACCATATATGGTACAAACTCTAAGTATAAGATGATTTTTTTTTTAAATTTTACAAGTTAATATCATCTAGGTTGAATAATAAAATAAATTTTAGAATTAATGAGTTGGCATCTGTAAAAGATCAACTTTAATAAAAATATATTACATTTCTTTTATTTTTCTTAAATTCTTAGAAAAAGTTTATAGTTATTTTAATTGACACTATTGACGTCAATATTCGACTCTAAATTTAGAATGTTAATTAAGTATCATCATATCAATCCGAACATGGTGATGGTATATATGTAGATGAATTTTAAATAAATAATTTTAAAAAAAGTCCCTTTATACATAAGATATTTTAATTTATTAACAACTTTATTAGACATTTTTCTCATTTTTATTTTTAAAAAGTGTTTGTGAAAACCTTCTGAGTCAATTACAGCACCAACACCAGTACTTCAAGTGAAAATAATCTTTATCACAATATATAGAAAGATTGGTAAGACTCGGAAGAGAAATTTATCCAAATAACTTCTATATTATTTTTTTGAAGTAATTTGTCTTATTGGCTAAATATTTTCAAATGGTGGAAGTCTTTAAAAAGTGTAAACAACTTGCATTAACTCTTAAAAATAAAAATATTATTGTTAGTTCTTTTTCAATATATATACCTACATAAAAACTAATATAACTTCAATTTATTATGGCTTTGGATAGAAAAATTTACAATTTTAAGAAAATCTAAATACAAACTAAATTCAAATTGTTACGATAAATTAATTTAAATTTTTAACTTTTTTATTTAAATAGAGCATTTTAAATGCTGATAATAAATGCAATTAACTTTTGACAAAGAAGATAAGATTTTGTTGTTAAGCTTGATAAGAATTTTTGTCAATTGACATTATCACTATTATTTCTAATTCATGTTAGCTATAACTATTTCAGCTAATATTAATCAAATTTTTTCAATATAAATTGTCAGGTTTTGTAATTTACTTTTTAATCGGTTAAAATTTTCCTCAATTGATATTGGACAAAATAATCCTAATCAATGTTATTTAAAAGGTGTATTATTTGACATTACAAAAACAAACCGCAACTATTCAGACATCAATAAAAAAAAAATCTTGCAAACATTGAAAAAAATTATGAAAAGCGTCAATAAAAAAACTCTAATTAACATATGTTAAAAAAATAATGACCATCAAAATTTGTCAAAACTCTGATTAACATCAACTAAATAACATTGGCTATATTGGTAGAAACTAATCCAACAATTTAATAATAAAAGAAAACACCTATCAACGTTAATTAAAAAATCATAATTTCATAAAAGTTGAAGAATAGTTTCATTGTTGCCAATAAAAGAAAACTTAACTAATATTGATAGAAAAGTAGTCTGTTAATGTTGGGTAAGCAAAAATCTTACCTTTCAGTCGAAGAATAACCTTAACCTATAAAGGCAGAAAATAACTTCAGTAGATATTGACTGAAGAAGAAAAATCTCAGTTGGCAACAACTTAAATAAAACCAAAGAAACAAAAGTTGTGTTTAACTGAAAAAAATACCATTGATTTGACAAACAAATTTTTATTAATGTTGGTTGAAAATACACTAAACATAAAAAATTTGGATTATTGAAAATTAATGTTATAGGGGTAAAAGGGTCAATTGTGAAAGTAGCATATAAGTACATGGTGGGTAAAAAAAAATGGAAAAACGTGGCACCTACGGATGAATATATGACAAATATTACGAAGAGAAAAAGTGGCTGCAAGAAGAAAACGAATTCGAATTTGAAAGATTTTGTGTGGTGAGGTTGTTATAAGGGAGGAGGATTGTGAGAATAGGGATGTGGAATATTTTGATGATTGTCTCCATCGTGGCCCTTAGGAGAATTTCTTCTTTCTAGAATTTGTATATACATTCACTCTATCAGTGGATGTTTTCTTTTCTTGGATGAAACTTTTGTGACTTGTAATTGTTTTTCAATAATACTATACAAATTCTTTTCTTTATAATCTCATATGATCTAAGTTGGTGAGTGAGATATAACATTGGTGCTTTTATTGTAACAATGGCGGAAAATACCAAACTAAAGAAGCTTGGAAATGATGTCAAGAAGATCCTAGAGCTCGTGGAGGAACGCAATGCTGATTATGAGTCATGTTTTACGCAATTGGAATTTGCTATGAAGGAATTTTTAACAGGGCGCACTAGTGCTGGGTTAAACGTTGACACTGATCGGACAAGCTTACACACAACGCCATTCCAAGTTCGCAATGTTAAACTGGATTTTCCGAAGTTTGATGGCTCGAATGTGTTTCAGTGGGTCTTTCAAGCAGGACAATTTTTTGACTACTATGCCACACCGGATTTACAACGCTTGACGATAGCCGCCATCCACCTTAAGAAAGACGTTGTACCATGGTCTCAGATGATGCAGAAAAACAACCTGTTTCCCTTTTGGAAAAGTTTCACGAGAGCCTTAGAGGTGGAGTTTGGTCCCTCCCCTTTTGAATGCCCTTGTTCTAAGTTATTTAAGCTAAACCAAAATACTTTGGTGGAGGAATACTATGCGCAATTCACATCACTAGCAAATAGAATCACGGGAATCACGATGGATGCATTGTTGGACTATTTCATTAGTGGGTTAAAGATGGAGATTCATAGAGATGTCTTATCTCAAAGCGCCCATTCGTTATTAGAGACAGTATCCCTAGCCAGATTGTTTAAAGGAAAGCATATCAATACTGTTACTTCACACTTCACCTAACCTATCGCTGCCCATCAAAACCTAATACCTTACCTGGCCTCCTTCCCCCACCCACTCAAAAACTAAACCCACCACCTCCTAGAACGCACAATATCAGACAAATCTCCCCAACCGAAATGCAACTACGACGTGAAAAGGGATTGTGTTACACATGTGATGACAAGTTCACACCGACACATAAATGTCCCAACAAACAATATCTGCTCCTTTGTTTCACCGATGCCAAGGATCAACATCCTGACAAAGATTTCCCTACTGCTTCTATAGAAGATATAGAGCATACTACAGACAATGCACTACAACATCATTTGTTATATAATGCTTTAAAAGGCTCCACAAGACTTGGTACTATGAGATTCCATGGGTCCATTAATGGCCTCACGGTGCAAATCTTGTTAAATATTGGTAACTCTGACAATTTTTTGCATCCTCGCATTGCACAACACTTGAAGCTGCTCGTGGAACCTATTTCTAGTTTTCTAGTCTTGGTTGGCAATGGGAATGCACTTCGGGTGGAAGGATTAGTGAATGCAATCTCAGTTTTGGTGTAAGGTCATAAACTAACACTACTAGTCTATTTTTTGCCTATCACGGGTGCTAATCTTGTCTTGAGGGCTTCATGGCTAGCAACATTGGGTCCACATATTTCTGACTATAGCAACATGCAATAGAAGTTTTATTCTGGAGGAGCGTTTATAACCTTGCATGGGGAAAAAACCACTTTACCTACACCAGCACATCATAATCACGTTAAAAGGTTCTTTCACATATAGGCCATAGTTGAGTTATTTACCATTCAAGTTCACGCTTCAGATGCTTCATCAGATGTATCTCCCACCTTTTCCCATGATGTTCCACTAGAGTTAGCAGTGATATTACACACATACAAGGAGGTGTTTGAAAAGCCTTCAGGTCTCCCACCTGATTGTCATCAGAACCATATTATCTCACTCATTTCTGGAAGCCAACCAGTGAAAGTGAAAGTGAAACCATACAGATACCCCCACAACCACAGCCCAAATTGAGAAGATGGTTGTTGAAATGCTCAAAGAAGGTATTATAGCCCCTAGTACCAGTCCATTTTCTTATCTTATTCTTTTAGTTAAGAAGAAAGATGAAACATGACACTTTTGTATGGATTATCGAGCTCTAAATGCAATTACTATTAAAGATAGCTTCCCTATACCCACTGTGCATGAACTATTGGATGAGTTGTACAGTGCCAAATTTTTTTCCAAACTGAATTTACACTCGGGCTATCATCAAATCTTGATATCTCCTGAAGATAGATATAAAACAGCTTTTCGAACTCATCAAGGTCACTTTGAATGACCTGTTATGCCTTTTGGTCTTACAAATGCACTCGCCACATTCCAAAGTGTGATAAATCATTTCTTTCAGGGATTGCTCAGAAAATTTGTACTGGTGTTTTTTTATGATATCCTTGTTTTTAGCTCTTCATGGTTACAACATATTCACCACTTGTTTGAGGTTCTACGCCTATTACAGCACAACAAACTTTATGCTAAGCTCTCCAAGTGTCAATTTGGCTTAAGTGAGATTGATTACTTAGGTCACACAGTTTCTGGAAATGGAGTGGCAATGGACCAATCAAAGGTACAAGCAGTCTTAGCCTAGCTCTTTCCAAAAAATCTGAAACAACTACAGGGTTTTTTAGGCTTAACTGGGTATTATAGAAGATTTATTAAGGGGTATGCTTCTATTGTTGCTCCTTTAACTAATCTTCTAAAGAAAGGCAATTTCCACTGGACCCTAGAAACTACTGTAGCCTTTGAAAAATTGAAGTTGGTAATAATAGTAGCTCATGTATTGGCACTTCCAGATTTCTCACAAATCTTTATTGTTGAAACAGATGCCTCAGGAAGTGGTATTTGGGAAATCCTTAGCCAAAATCACCACCCTATTGCCTATTTCTCTAGAAAATTATCTCACACCATGAAAAAGAAATCGGCTTACACAAGAGAGTTGTATATTATCACTACAACAATTGCCAAATTCAGACATTACTTGTTAGGCCACAAGTTCATTATTAGAACCAACCAAAAAAGCATCAGATGCCTGTTGGATCAAACTATCCAAACACCAGAACAACAAGCTTGGCTCCATAAATTTCTTGGCTATGACTTTTCCATTGAAAACAAACTAGGCAAAGAAAATGAAGGTGTTTATGCTCTTTCCAGATTCTTCTGCATGGTGATCTCACAACTTACTTGGGATTTTACATACATGCTCACAGTTGCAATACAATCGGACGAGACATATAGTTGCAATACAATCGGACGAGACATATAGGGGGATTGTAAAAGCCTACAATCAGGGTCACCCACCCCACCTTAATTATTTTGTCTAAAACAAGTTGTTGTACTAAAAAACACGCCTAGTTATTCCTCCCCAGGATAACTTAATTCAATAAAATCTTGCATGAATTCATGACTCCCCTTTAGGAGGCCACACGGGGGTTGCTAGGACAACTGCTCATATATTGGCTAATTCTTTTGGCATGGAATGTACAAGGACATAAAAAAAACATATTCAACAGTGTCTCACATGTCAGAAAACCAAGACTAGCACAAATTTATCTCAAGGATTATTATAACCGCTCCCGATTCCTGCACAAATATGGAAAGATGTGACTATGAATTTCATTGTGGGTCTTCCTCATTCTCAAGGATATACAACCATTTTGGTTGTGATTGACAGAGTATCAAAATATGCTCACTTTGCCACGTTGAAAACTGATTACACATGAAAACAGGTTGCAGAGGTGTATTTCAAGGTTATCGTGAAGCTTCATGGGTTCCCAAATCTATAGTCTCAGATCGTGATTGAGTTTTTACTAGCAGCTTTTAGCAACACTTGTTTAAATTAAGTGCACAACATTAGCCATGAGTTCAACATACCATCCTCAAAGTGATGGTCAATTAGAGGCTCTCAATAAATACCTTGAGATGTATTTACAATGTTTTGCTGGTGAACCTCCGAAAGAATAGCCAAAATTCTTAACATTGGCAGAAATATAGTACAACAGTTCCTTCCAAACTAGCATTGGAATGACTCCATTTCGAGCTGTATATGGTCGTGACCCATCTACCATACATAAATATCAATTAGATCACACTGATCCTCCCTCCTTACAAGAGTTTTTGCACCAACATAATGACATTCTATCTCAATTGAAGAAGAATCTCGTGAAAGCTCAAATTCACATGAAGAAATTTGTTGACAAACAAAGAATTCCATTGGAATTTCAAGTTGGTAGTTGGTTTTTGTCAAACTGCAACCATACCAACAACACTCAATGCACCTTCACCGGAACCAAAAGCTTAGCCTCCAGTACTTTGGCCCAATTTTAGTGATTGAAAGGATTGACTTAGTTGCTTATAAATTGCAGTTACCACCCACTACTAGAATTCGCCCTATTTTCCATCTTTCACTTTTGAATAAATACTATGGTGATCATCCACAATCACATGTACCCATGCTGTTGCTCACCACTGCAAAAGGTTCAGTCATCCAACCACAACACATTTTGGCATCATATGTAATATTACGTGATACCAAACAAGTTCTGCAACTCCTCATCCAATGGGAAAGCCTTGATGCATCACATAGTACGTGGGAGAATCTCAATATCATCATAAGGGACTATCCAAATTTCAACCTTGAGGACAAGGTTGCTTTCGATGGCGAAGGAAATGTTATGGGATAAAAAAGTCAATTGCAAAAGTAGCAGATAAGGACACTGAGTTGAGTAAAACAAAGAAATAGAAATGTGGTACCTACAAATGAATATATGACAAATATTACAAAGAGAAAAAGTGGACGCAAGAAAATAACGAATCAGAATTTGAAAGATTTTTTGTGGTGCGATTGTTATAAGGGAGCAGGCTCTTGTGAGCAGAGGGGTGTGGAATATTTTGATGATTGTCTCCCTCTTGACCCTTAAGAAAAATTCTTCTTTCTAGAATCGGTATACACATTCACTATGTTAGTGGATGTTTTTCTTTCTTGTATAAAACTTTTGTGACCTGCAATTGTTTCTCAATAATACTATACAAATTCTTTTCTTCATAATCGCATCTGATTTTAATTGGTGAGGGAGATATAACAATTAACTATTTAAAAGAAAATTTTGCTCATATAAATTTAAAAAATAATATTGAACTCAGATCACTAAGATATTAATAGAGTTGGTAATATAAATTTAAAAAATAATATTGAACTCAGATCACTAAGATATTAATAGAGTTGGTAATATCTCGATCTTAAATAAACTAAAATTATCCTAAGGAAAAAATACCAACATCAAACCAATATAAAGTACCAATATAAAATATGAAAGTATGAAAAGATAAGACATAAATGTCACATAGATAAATATAATGTCATATAATAGAGTATATCAATATTTTAAATTTTTATTTTTTAGGTAAAAATTAATAAGCATTCAAATTATTCTTATAAATTTTAAAATTTTCTTTTTAAAATTTTCTACGATAAAATATATTTTATTATAAAACATTTTACATTCTTTAAAAAAATAACTACCCTCTAAAATTTTCTTCATATACAAAAAAAATCTTTAAAACGAGGAAAGAAAAGAAGCGATAGATGTCTTGTCCCACCTTGGATGCACAAATAATACAGAAATATGCTTGAAACATGTTACTACACAAATATGTTGTGTTGAAACATGTTACTACACAAATATGCTTCCTAGGTGGTGGACCGTGACCCATCTTAGGGGTGTTTTAACTTGTAGCACTACGTGGCATTTTCTTGGCTTCCATGGACTACACACATCATTCATCAACCTATAATTCCCCATCATTCTTTTCCCTACTACTTTATTATTCCCAGTACTGCAGCATCTACTACCCATCAAAGTGCACCAACTATAACCAAGAATCTATCACGTTTCCAAGACCATGACTTAATCATGTGAATAAAGGAAAAGCAGATGAGTGGCACGGTTTGGTGATCCTGCATTCTCAAGTTCAAAAGTTTGAAAACTATTTGGCGTGCTTGTAACGTACCATATCTTGTCAAAAGTTTATTCAATAAAATGTACTTGTTTTATTCCACCTCTCAGTTTCTAGAATGATGGATTTGGTATAATTGATGTGTGTAAAACTCGTCAAGAATAGAAGAATTTCGTTTAGATTGTAAAAGGTATAGCTATTAACTCCTAAAAATCATATCCCATCTGTAAAAAGCCTAAACCAAACACGGTTTAAGCTTATCCATATTCAACTGTTCTAAACGCGTGAAAATTCCGTTTATAGTAAGTCTTTACACTGTTTTCACTCTTCTAAACTAAGAAAAAGTCCATTTTAAAATGGGAAAATTGACCATTGAAAACTACGATAAAATCAAGTTCATTTATAATAAACTAAAAATAATCGGAATCACAATAATCCTCTAAACCTCTTCATACTTTAGGATAGGCAAATCCTTCTTTACATGATGAAGTGTAACATCTTCCCTCTATCTAACATGGAATGTGACATTTTGGAAGGGTGGAAAATTTTATGTAAAAAAATAATCCAAGAATCAAAACTTTACCAAGAGACACTGTTAGCAAGGATAAAAAATCATGGAAGGCTTCTCGGTTAGAAAAAGAAGATATAATGAAAACAAAAAACAGAAGGATAAGCAATAAAGGGAACTTCACTCACAAGGTAAATTAGTGCTAGAGTCAGCTTCCTAAGAGCAGGCAGATGATGTATGTGCATACATAAATTATCAGTTTTCACTTGCAACATCCGAAATACAAAGTAGAGGGGAAACCAGTAAAAGAGGGTTTCTCCCATTAAAGTAAGAACTTAAAAGCTTCAGCCACATAAGAGAGTAGCTGATGATGATGCATGAAGTTCCTATACCATACAATACAACTTTTACATAACCACAGTTTTTAGTATTATACTCTTTACATGTTATTGGAAAGACATGCTATGATGCTACACGTTCATATTGTGATTCAGTTTTGGCTGGAGAAAGCAACTAGCCAAGCCATCCACAACGTTCTCGCTATTCATAACTTGTCCACGCAACAAAAGATGGACTAAACTGCTAAACTATCCTCTTATTTACCTGCATAAATGCAAGCAACTGATTAATAACAAACCATAAAATCAAAAGATGTTACATATAAAACAGGAAACGTGAATAGCAGTTCAAAAATATGGTCAAATGTACATGGAGTTGTATGTACATACTGAAAATGGATAAGGTCCTCACGACCCTTCTCCTTTGCTCATTTTTTCCTTATGAATTTCTATTACTATGCAGTTGTGGAAGATGGTAGGTTCCTATTTACAAATCTTCACCAGAGATTTTCTAAATAAGAAGAAATAACACAATCTAGTATATAACTCCACATTGTGCCTATAAATCAAAATGGAACATCAAAAGCTCACAGGACAGGATTTGCATGAATTATACTCCACGGCTCTCCATGGAGAGACTTAACTTCTAGCCGAGATGTCAAAATTCATAGTTCATAGTAATGACTAACATGAATTTAAATAAAAAAAGAAAATATATATATATATATATATATATATATATATATATATATATATATATATATATATATATATATATATATATATATATATATATATATATATATTACCAAATCACATAATTAGAGTATTTCATGACATTTATCACCAATGGAAGTAATTCTCTCCTTCGTATTTTCCTTTTACTTTATCCCAGATCTACTCGAGAGTAAGATGAGGTAGTTCCACGTTTTTCTTCTAGTTTCTGATTCAGCCTAGTTGATTTCAAACCCTTTATAATCCTTTTGTTCATTTTCCAAGGCTTCTTTGATTTCAAATAAACTAATACTAAGAGGGTAAAAAGTTTACGGAAATGAAAATTAATCAGATATCTAGAGTACAATTTGGCAAAAGGCTATAAGAAACTAGTATACCTTAAGGAGTATATCCCTTGGCAAGTGTGATTTTTAATAATACAGACTCCCTGTGGATAGAAGTTACAAGACAGAAAATGAATAAAAAAAACTTGTGACTGAACAGTAGAGGCCAATTGTAAAATTAATACCACAAATCTCTATTATACACACACACACACATATCTTACCTTGCCACCAGTTTCCTCTTGAAGCACTTCCTGAATCATCCTCAACCCCATCTTTCTTGTACATCTAAATAAAATAAAAAAAACATGTTAGGCTTTCCTAACAGTATGAAAAAAGTGTCAATGAAATAAAGTACAGAATACACAGATAATAACTAATTACCCTTGGTTAGATATCTCAAAATGTCTTAAACTGTATATAGGGAGCGGTTTAACAAGATAATCTAGTAACTCATATTTCCATTGCAAGATATTTACATTTGATTTGAGTTAGCAAGGCATGAATGTTTTCATACTCACACATCTAATCTGGTCTTTCAGTTATACGCTCTGAAAATAACTATATAATACAAACAAAAAACAATAGTAACTGTAATCACCAAAGAATTGAATCCCGAATCCTGTGTACTCTTAGGACGAGAATATATGTCCTGGCCACCATAATGTATTGATGAGCTAAGCTGACATGGTTGAACTTTTTGTTCCTGATAAATAGAACTCATATCCTTATGTGCTGTGTTCTGAGTTTCACCATCACTTTCCTTGCTGATGTAATCTGTATTCATAGCAAGGAAAAATTGAAAAAAAAAAAAAAATCCAATGATTAATCTGAAGGCTTTAAGGAATTGAAATATTGAATACATATCCATTACGTACGGTTTCATCCACATATGAAAATATCTTGACTTAATAACAGTTAAATTCTATTTGAAACAAAGTATTTATAAGAATTCTTAATATAAGTGGTTCTCAGAACTCTGGATTGCACAGTAATTTGGTGAATTGAATCAAGGACACGCTACTGAGGATGCAGTAAGCATATACTGAGACATAAAGGAAAATTATAAACAGGCAACAAATAGAGCCAATAGGTAATGTGATATTTTTTAATATTACATTTTAAAACATTTGCCAAAAATCTATAGAAACTTGACAAAACTTGTAAGAAGAGTGACCAAACTAGAATATACTAACCAGGATTACCAATTTTTGAGCTCCACCACTCACTTGCAGTTTTCTCACTTACATCAGAACGCAGAGACTCTCTCCCTAACACCTGAATCATAACAAAATGATGATGATGATGATGATGATGGATATTGCTTAATGACACATCAAACGTTAAATCACAAACCATAGTCCATAGCAGGACAACAAAGCCAATATAAAACACAGCCAAATCCTTCATGTCAAGCATGAAATGCACATAAGCAAAAAAATATTGAATTAAATTGAACTATCAAAAATCAAACGGAACAAACGTCACACCTTAGACGGTGGAGAAAACATAGATTCAAAAATTCCAGTTTCAGATGATTTATGGGACTGATTGGACCCAAAGAGCTCAGAAGTAAAAGAAGAAGAACCCATTTGCTTCCTTCCTTCCATTTTTGAACAAGAACGACCCTTTAACCTCCGAGTCAATAATCTGCGTCACCCCTTCAACCAAGGTGAAAACTTCACGTAAGAAACCCCCCACAAAGAAACTCCAAACACCGCCTCAGAATAACCTTGTTATGAGAAGAAGGAAATAGGAAAAACAAAGGAACCCAATTGAGGTTTCTCCTTTTCCTAGGAAACAAACAGAGCGAACAAGGCAAGAGAAGGACACGTGAAAGGGTGGTGGCTAAAGAGAGAGGAAACGTTGTAAATGAAACGTTTGATCACAGCTATGTATTTTATAAGGTGGAAAAGTAAGGTTCTGTGGTGAAAATTTGGGTACTTTAATGTAATTTTTGTGATTTTCTTTCCTTCTTTCTCATTAGAAAAACTCAGACAGAACAGATATGAGTGTGACTCTGTTTGATCAGCTTCTAGAGACATTCATAGTGTCCAGAGAGGGTCAACAGATGAATGCCACGTGGATAGGTGGATCCACCAGTGGATAATGACAAACCTACCCTTTTGCCCATTGTTTTCTTGCGCACCTTCAGTTTTGACTTCCCTGTGAACCATTATTGCCAACTTCAAGGTCAATAAATGTATCAATATATTAATTTAAACTTTACAAATAATTTAATAATTCCTAAGAGTTATTATATAATATTTTAATTATTTTAAAGAGTTATTATATATATATATATATATATATATATATATATATATATATATATATATATTAATAATTTTTTTTGTAATAGAAAGTATATTCATATTCTAATAAACTTAAATTGTTGATAAAAGGATAAAACAATATTTTTCAATTTTTAAGGTTAAGAATTTTAAATTTATAACGCATATTCTAATATCAAGATATTATTTTTCATATATAATAAATGTTGATTTTGATAATAATTATTTAAAAAATTATTAAAATGATTTTTAATTAATGAGAAATATGATTTTTTTATATTATGTAAATATATGGATCTATTTACCAAGAAATAATTTAATATTAATTTTAATCTTTTAAACTCTTTAAAATAATTAGGTCATAGATGCATTTAATTCTCTCTTAAAAAAATATTAACATTTATAAACATTAGACTCATCTTTCTCCAATTCATTAATATATTTATTTATTATTTAATAATTATAATTATTCTAATATAGAAAACAGTATTTCTATCATTTTTTTTCTCTCTTCATTGATATATATTTAATAATTATAATTAATTCTTCTTATTAAAAGATCCGCACTTTAGAGAAAATGTTTTAGTTTTTTTAGAAAAGTGTTACTTTATTTAAAAATTATATACATTTTCATTAGATATATTTAAATTATAATTATTTTAAAATTTAATTGTAATAATATTATAATATTATAATTAGATATAAATATTTATAACATTAGTATTATAATTTATGTTATTTAAAATAATTAAATGTGAAAGTTTAATTAATTAAACTAGAATTATTACTATATTTAATATTTATATTTTATTAATTTTTAATAATTTTTTAAAATATTAATTATATTTCATATAAATAGTTGCATATTATTAAAATCATTTTTAATAGAAAGTAGAATACTATTAAAAAGAACAAGGTTGATTTATGTTTTAGAAAATTAGTAAACACTTTTTAATGATATTATTTGTTGCTTCTAGTAAGTCAAACAAAGGATATGTATAATTATATGGTCTATCAATAATTTGATTTTTTCTAGTGTCTCAACAAGTGTAATGAAGTCACTTCAACATTAATTTATTACTTATTTAAACATTTTATATGCACTTGGTTATATAACAACTCTTTTATACAGTACACATATAAATAATATGTAATATAAAGAAGTATAAATAGAAAGAAAATATATTGAGTATTTTTATATTAGTTTGTTTGTTATAATAAATTATATTATGTTCTCAATTATCATATTGAGTTTGACAAACTAATGATACAAAATACGAGTATTATTTAGATTTGTAATCATTCTTACTAATCCTTAAGTATTTTTAACATAAGTCGTTCTTTGTTAAATGGGTATTCTTTCATATTATAGCTACTTGTGTCTTATTCAGATATTTTTTAACAAGTCATTCTTGACTTAATCAATTATTCTTTAACAAGTCATTCCTAACTTAACTATGTATTTATTTTAACAACTTGACTAATAACCAACAATTCTTTGCCAAACAACCACTTCCTAAGATGTAGAGGTTGTATAAGTGTTTGTTAACTAATCACAGGCTTTTACTCATACATGCAGTGGCAGTTCAAGACTTTAAAAGGTCTAAAGCGAATAAAAAGAATAGGCCTTTTTAAATTAATAAAATAATTAAAATTATGATATTTTTATCTAAAATTTATTTTTTCGAGTTTTTTGTGATGCAAAATTATTTATTAAATTGTCATACTTAATTTTATTTAGAATCATTTTGTCTTGCAATTTCATTCTCCTATCTTGAGTTTGTGAATTAGAACTACTATCATGAGTTTGAAAATCAAAATTATTATCCTGAGTTTGAGAATCAAAATTATCTTCTTTGGACTACTTTATTATTGTCTTCACGTATACTTATATTGTTGTTTTTCCCTAAATTTATATTGTTATGTTCTTCATTCAAAGAAGACTTACCTGTATTTTCTAATTCATTTTTTTTTATTTATTTTTATAAATTTATCCATAACCCTTTTTTGTGATTCAACAAAAAATTCAACTCTTTTTTTTTTTATGTTTTGAATAACCTGATTTAAATTTTTTTTAGTTGCCATATTTGTATATTTTTATATAAAATTAAAAATTATAATATATATCACATTGAATATAACTTATTTTATATTTTTAACTTAGACTTATTTTATATACTTATATGATTGTCAAGACAATAAACTTGATCCTAAGTCTCATATTATCTTTAGATCATGTCCTTTGGTATGTCTTTAAATATAATTTGTAACTTCTAAATTCTCTTCCTTGAATCTGCACAAATTATTTTAAGATTAATTAAACAATAATAAAAAATAAAAAAAATTGGGATCAATTGATCAATCTTATATTATTGATACATTCAAAAGGAGCAAAAGTGAACACAAACTCTTCCTCAATCAATCTACTGCTCTAAGTCTCTCGAAATCAAGACATGCTCATAAATAAAATTGGGATCAATTGATCAATCTCATATAATGAAATATGAAATGAAAGAAATTTAAAATTGGGAACAAGTTGAAATAATATTAGGGAAGGAAGGAAGATATAGAGGAAAAAAGGAGATAAGTAAAGGAAGAAGGAAAGAAGTGAAAGAATCAGACAATAGACAATGATAGGACATACAAAAAGATGATAATAGAGAAGAAGAGATAAATTAGAAAGTTTTGATACCTAAGATTCATTGACTTGACTGTTCAATATTTTTTTTAATATTATTAATTTATTATAAGAAAGTGTCAAGAATATTATTCATTAAATAGTATTTATAGTATCAATATAAATTTAAATTCATTAAATAATATTTATATCACCAATGTAAACTTAAAATCAGTTAAAATATTTAAATTTTTAATTAAAATTTTGTTAGTATAATTTTAAAATTATTTTTTTATTTTATAATAATATATGAGTATTAAATTTTTTTAAGTCTTTGAGGCCTTGAGGTTTAAAACATATTAAATTTTTTGAGGCCTATGATGCCTTGAGGCCTAAAGCATATTAATTTTTTTTTTTAGACCTAAAGCATATTAAATTTTTTTGAGACCTTTGAGACCTTGAGGCCTAAAGCAGTTACTTTACCTGCTTGGGCCTTGAGCCACCCCTGCATACATGCCTATAATATTGAAGAAGGACCACTTGGAAGACCACTCACAAGGGTCATAGGAGTAACTTTTCCTTTGTCTAAAAAAAATAGAAGCTTAGTTGGGCTTTGAGCTTTAAGGTGCAACCCTCTTCATTAGGGAAGTCAAAACCTTAATTGAAAAGGTTAAAATAGAGTCAACCAAGACTACCACAAGCCTAAATAACTATACACATATAAAGGGAGTTTTGGACCTTATAAACACTTGGAAAATGCAAAATTTGAATAGTATAGGACTTGGGACATATGTATGTGCAGAAACTACAAGTGTAGTTGTACTCTAAACATTTTAGTCCCACATCTTTTATATTAATAAATGTTAAGAGCTCTTAAGCCTATAAATAAAAGCCTACCCCTATTCTTGTACTCACTTTATAATTAAACTAGAATTTGACTATACATCTTGGTTTGTTTTGTTCTTTTAAAGTCACTTAATTTGGGAGTAATCTTCTCTTAGGTTCACCACCAAGGAACCGTTTCTTGAGTTTTTTTCTAAAAATTTAAAGTTTAATTAGAGTCTTCAGCTACATCCAAAAGTGTTTCCATCAAATATTTCATATTCACTCTTTCTTTAGTAGATTTTACAAGCAATTCACTTTTTTATGCAGTCCTCCTATATTTGTATCACACAACATCATCTCATCATCTATCCAATCCCAATTGGGACATTTTTCACATCAGATTCTATAGATACATGATCCAATTCATCAATTTCTACCACTGGTTATCATCACAACATTCTAACCCAATCAAATTACAATCAAAAAGCAAATCAGACTTGCAATTGAAATCTTTTAACAACAATAATGAATATATCATTTTCACAATCAAATCTTCTAATCTAGATTCCTACCAACATTTAAAACCCTAATTATTAAAGTTTTAAATTTAGCTTCCCTTACCTAATTAGAAGTCAAGACTCCAAAACTCTAACTTAAACCACACAGGTCTGATTAACAATCAAAATACATTACAAAGATAGTGAAATAATAGAGATTCACTCTCTGAAGACAAAATTGAATTTACTCAAACTAAAAATCTGATTAAGCATAAGTGCTTTGTGCTCTCTACCATGAATCTAAAACATAAAGAACTAGAGTTAGAGAGAAGATATAGAATATTTAGATAGAAGAGTTTTAGAGAAAATATAATTTTAAGAAAGTAAGACTTTGACATTTCTATTTATATGAACTTTGATTTTAATAATAAAATATGCATATACTTCTTTCAATTATCACATCCACTTTAAAACTATGATGTAACTTGGTACATATATTATAACAAAAAAATCACACATATATTTTCTCAATAAAAATTATGCAAACCTATCACTTAATTAATATGAACTTTAAATCAAAATAAAATGAAAGGTATAATATCACTTATTTCTATTTGAATCTATGAAAATTAACCTTTAATTATTTATTTAATATAGAAAAGTAGTTGGAAGCTCAGATTACAAGTTAGAGGCTTCCCAACGCATATTTATTGACAAAAGAAAGCATTATTACAACTAAAATTGATTTTACTTATTAACATAACATTTTTATCGAACGATAATAATTACCATACATAATATTTTCTTTTATGCCTTTCACATGATTTTAACTTTTTTTTTTGTTTATTTTTTTTATTTAGCTTGGTTGAACATTGATTTGGATATAATTAAGTTATCCAGTGGTTTTAGTTTTTTAAGATGAAATAGACTATGCGAGAGACAGATTATCTTTTTGAACTTTAAATTTTAACTGAAGTTGTATTATTTGAAACATTATAAGTTTGATTAGTTGGATGTTTTTGCAGCAGGTGAGGGTGCATTTCGCAAGAAAAGAGTAATATGGTATTAGAAGAAAGTATATATGATTCAAATCTTGAATCTTGTTTCATGGGGATTAGACTTATTAGGCATGGGTATACGTTTAGGGAAGAACGTAGCAAAGGAGATGAAGAAAAAACCTTACCTAATCTCACCTTATGTTATGTTAATGTGACCTTATCTTATTATCTTGTTGGACCTAAACTAGGTTACCCTTCTTTGCTCTTCTTTAGACACCACCTTAAAATATCTCAGATTTGTTCCTAGCCAAACAATAGGGAAAAGGAAAAGCCATTGGAAGAATTGGATAGACAAGGACACTTAGTCTAAATTTGGAATTTGAAAAGGGCACACTCATCAACCATAACATTATTTACAATATCAATTCAAATCCATGTCTTATCATCTTATCCAAGAGTTTTACTAATAACTCACTTTTATTCACAAATTTCTTTATATCTATCTACTAATCATGCTTCTTATGAAACCAAAATTCCATTTGTTAAGTTCTTATAGAAAACAATAATATGCCTTTACTGAAAGGAGAGTGTCGGTTTTAAATAAGGTGTGAAGGAATGAGTTTTTTTTTTTTTTTTTTTTTT
>Ga0209700_102178_pt1 | contig 40122 bp, 17 predicted proteins | sample SiratroredBW_FD_187528 | JGI IMG/M metagenome (GOLD analysis project Ga0209700, IMG submission 187528) | Root nodule microbial communities of legume samples collected from California, USA - Siratro red BW (SPAdes) (version 2) | ecosystem: Host-associated > Plants > Roots > Nodule | place: USA...
GTAATGAAAAAAAAAAAAAAAACACAGTAAATGGAATGTTTAAAGATAGAGTGATTCTAGACATTGGTGAACACATATATGATAATGCTTAATTTGATCAGAAACTCCTTATTTATTGAAATATTAAAGTATATTGTTAAATATGAAAAGAGTTTAAAGTCTTTTATTCATCTTAAACTTTGAATATCTTATTTGAAAAAGGAATTTGATAATATTCCATCTAGTTTAAAAAAATATAATATCAAATGAGAGAAATAATAGGATTGTATTTGATGTAGGATAATTGGACAAATGAAAAAAATCTCTTACCAAGTTTTTGGTAAATATTCCAAATGCAACAATTTTCTAAAATATATTTATAGTGTTACTTTGTATCGTAAGAATTATATGATGGGAATCACTACTCGTTTGAATAATCTTCTTTCGCGATACATGTGTTAGATGATTTGTTTTATAGATTGAATTGTGATATGAATCGTCGTGTGAATCGTGGTGATTTAGTTTCCATCAAGCATAATCACACGTACACCAAACGAAGTTACGCACAAAAAATTAAAAAACACAAAAAATAAACAAATAAAATGAAGAGTCACGTATGTTTGATAATTATCTTCCTATAAATTGAAAAAGACAAAAAAGAAGAAATGAATAGGCCTGAGAGGTGGACAAGAAGCAAAGCACTGCGAAAAAGAACCGAGAAGCATAAAAGAGAGATGAGAAGAAGACCAACGGAAAATGGAGAAAAAGAGAAAAAACTCACTCGAAAAGAAAAAAAAAACAATTAACATGTAGAGAAGAAGAATAGTGAGAAATTGGCAAACGCTCTTAAAAATACAATATTACTTGAACTGATTTGCTTTGCTTTTATGTAATTTTCTTTTTAAATGCATATGTTGTAAGCATATTAATATTATTTTAATAATTTGAATTCTTAGCCTTTTGTTATTAGTATAATATTTTAATAATTTGAATTTGAAATGTATCTGCTAACAACTTTAGTTTTTTTAATAGTACTTTTGGAATGCTTTTTGCTTTTTAGATCTTCTGCTTCATATCTTATTTTCGAAATGAATATGTTGTCCTTACTTTATTAATTTTATTTTAATAATCTAAAACTAAATTCACTGACAGCTTACAGTGAAATTTTCTTATATTTTCTTATATTTTTTTTATTTTCTGTGTAAAATTAATTATTGTTTAATGATTTTTTGATTTTTTTCTTTTGAAAAATTACATTCTAAAATATATGGTTATTCTTGTATTTGTTTATTTTTATTAATTTTTTATTCTTTATACAAAATTAGTTCTTGTTAAGTATTTTATCTTTAAAAGAAACACTTTAAATTAGTATATAATTGTTATTTTATTTTTCACTTCTTGTTATAAAACATAAGTTTTTTAAGGATTCTATTTATTTATATTTTAGAAAAAGAAAATTCAAATAGTTTTTTGAATTTGCTGGTGGAGGCAACGAGTTATACAACGCAATAGCGAAAGAAAGAAAGTATTACATGAAATTGTTGTTAGAGTGTTTAGTCTCGTATACTTCTAATTAAATACTAATATTATTCACATATTTATTGGGATAATATTACAAAAATAAATCATCATCTTTGTTGTAACAAAGAAAACTGACATTGTACGTAGATCTATTCTAAATTATATTAAAGACATGTTTTTGAAGTTACGAGAAGATAAAGAAAAAAAATTAAAAAATAAAAAAGGAATGTTAGAGTCATTGGTTAAGAAGGGGAAACAAGGAGTTATAAAGCAAAAGATCATGAATTAAATATTTAAAGATAAAGAGTTGGTGATTCTAGACCTCTGAAAAATGTATATATGACAATGTTTGACCATTTAATTTGGTAAGAAGTTTTTTTATTTTTTCAAGTGTTATAATATGTTGTTAAATATGAAAAGGGTTTGAAGTCTTCTACTTATCGTGAAGTTATGATATCTTATTTGAAAAATGCAGTTGACAATACCTAAGCTAGTTAGGAGAAATAAAAAATGATTGGGAGAAATAAGGTTGTATGTTAATGTATGATAGTTAGACAAATGAAAAAGGGAAGTATATTACAAATTTTTTTAGTAAATAGTATAATTGGAACAATTTTCTAAGATCTATTTAGTAATGTGATTAAGGATGTCAAACAAATATTTGAACTATTAGATCACGTGGTAGAAGAAATTGTAAAGGATAATGTTACACAAGCCGTGACAGATAATACTTTAAATTATATGACATTAGGAAGAATATTAGAGGAAAAGAGAACAAAATTATTTTGGTCTTATTGTGTAGTTCTTTGTCTTGATTTAATTTTTGAAGACATTAGTTAACTCTCATTATTTTACAATGCATTTGCAAATGTCAAAAAATGTCACAAAGTTCATTTATAGGCACACTGGGTCCTAAACTTGCATAAAAAGTATTCCAAAAAAAAAGGAATTAACTCAACCAAAGATTTGCAATTACATTTGTCACCCTACAAAGTATAGCACAATAAGAGAAATGTTATTCAAGCTATGTTTGTTCACAATAATAGACAATTAGTAATGGTACTAGTAAAAGTGAAGGCAAACAAGTGGTGAACATTGTTTTATGTTATGATAAATTTTAGAAATTCATTCAATATTCCTTGAAGTGTGTAACTCCACTTGTGAAATTATTAAGGCTTGTGGATAAAGACTCAAATGTGTCATGCCATATATCTATGAAGTGATGGATAGAGTTAAAGAATAAATAGTTGCAGATAGACCCTTGGTATAAAATGGTGTAGAAAATAATTGATACTTCTTAGAATTTACAGTCACAAAGGCCTCTTCATGCTCCTACTTACTACCTTAATCCAAAGTAAGTAACTATTAATATTGTATTTTTTATATTTCAAATTAATAACAATTTTTAATGATTTGCTTTTCTTTTTATCAAAATTCGTTATGACAAAACTTCAATGCAAATAATGAAGTTTTATATGGTTTATCTAAGCCATTGAAAAAACAATCTCAAATAGAAATATTACATTTCAACCTAGTGAACAACTTAATAGATTAAAGAAAGTATAAGGATTTTTTTGGAAAAATCGTGACAATGGACACTAAAGATAAGAAGCGAACTGGTAAAACATTTAATTAATCTTCATGATTTCATGAAAAGAATACTAGTCAAGATCACATTTATTTATGTTGGATTTTTATTTGAAATTGAAACTCTTTGGTGGAGATGGTAAAGAGTTACAAAATCTAGCAATGAGGTTTTGAGTCTCGCTTATAGTAGTATTGGTTGCAAAAGAAATTAGGGCATGTTTGATCAAGTGAATACTAAGAGAAGAAATCTCTTAGAGTAACAAAGATTAAATGCTCTGGTATTTGTTAAGTATAATCTTCAACTTGAGATGAGACAAAAAGTTAGAGAGGAGAAAGGAGATACTTATAATCCTATATATTGTCTGATGATGAGTGAATTACTGAAAAGAAAGGATCTTTACCTGCTAAGTGATATTTTTGTTAGGTATCCAAGTGTGAATCTAAGTCCCACATTGAGTAGAAATGAGAAAGTTGAGCAATATATAAGAAAGATTTATTGGTGGGGTTGTTTCTTTTCTTGTGAGACCCAAACCCATTATGTTTTGGTGTGTCTATGACACATAACAAACCCAATATAATGCATCATTATAATTAGGGTAAAAGGCTAACCCTAAGAGTGTGCTACTATGTGTGCACCTGGGTGTGCAACTATATGTGTCACCGTGAGAGCTTTGGTGTGTGTGGAGAAGTGTGTGAGCAACCGCTTTGAAGAAAAGAGAGAGGTAATTCGCAGCTACTTCCTATAGCAAATTGTGTTGGTTTTTTTGAAGATCCAACGGTGAAACCTTGTCTGATCGAGCTGCAATTTTTATTGATTGTCTACTGGAGGTGTGATTGTCTACTGGAGGTCTGTAGAAGTGTCAGGAATTTTGTGAAGAGCTGTTGTCCGCAGCAAGTTCCTTTTACCGTCAGTCTTGGCTTTTTCAGAAATCCAACGGTGAAATCTTCTCCAATTGCTCTGAAATTTTGATGGAGTTTTATCACTCACATTTCGTTGTTTTGGATGGTCAGATTTGAGATCGGAGCTGTAGTTTGTTCCAGAAAATTCGTGAACGTTGTCTATTTTTCTGGTGACGAGATTGTTGAACTCTTCCTTATTAATTTCAATTTGTTGGTATTTTTGGGCCAGTGTTGGTGACCGTTTTGAAGATTAGGAAGATTTGTATTGATATGCTTTGTGATTAATTTTGTGAGACTCATTGTATCTTTGTTTTTTGTATTAAAGGAGTATTTACCGTCCTATGGGTTTTTTGATCTCTATTGAAAGGTTTTTCCCACGTTAATTATTGGTGTTGATTTATTCTTCTATTTTTGACTGCATATTGGTTTTGTTTGGATTGATTGATTGCGTTCAGGGTATTTCCATATTATTATGATAAAAGTAAATCTTTTTGCTTCCGCTGCCTGACTCCCATCAATTTTATGGATGAATATATATGAATCTTTTACTATTAGGGAGCTCCAATCAAAAAAAGGAAAAGGGGTATTTCATTAACCTATAAAATTTGTGTAATTAAATTAATCATAAATGTTATAATACTTATAAAGTTTTTTTTAATAGGTTAAAAAAATTTAACTATCAAGATTGATAAACAAAGAAAAAAATCTACCATAATATCAAACAAATAATAATGAATTTGTAGAGATGAGAGATAGAAGATAAGAATGAAGTGCAAACAATGTCATATTAAATTAAGAAAATAAACTAAATAAAATTGATCTAAAAGATTATGAATAAAAATATTAGATTAGCATTAAAATAGTGATTTGCAGCAAGATCCCATCTTGCTTCAATCTTGCTAAATCAATGATAGGATAATCAAGAACACCTAAATCAAATATACTACATGCATCTTTAAGATCTGTTGTCGAGATTTTTTTATATTATTATATTCTACATGTAATGTCTTTGCCAAGGAAAAAACTTTACCATCCATGGAAAGATGCAATAAAGAACTTATTTGAGACTCCAAAGTTCCCTCTAAGTTCAAAAATTGTTTTGCTTCATCCTTCCAATCACGATAATTTGGTCCATCAAATGAAGGAAATGGGATTTGTGTCCTTTCTATCGATGAAATGACCCTATCAGCTGATTCATGCATATCATATTGCGATATGAATTTGATGGTTGTCTTGAAGATTGCAAATGTTGTCGCGAGCCCTTCAATGGACTTCTGCACCATCTGCAAAGACCATTGGATAGATTCTTGATGATCAAAGAGGTTATTTTCATAAGAATTCATCTTGGACTTCAATTCTTTCGTGGTCACCATCATCACCCAACAAATTAATACCAATTATTATACTTGAAACCGGTATGAAACTCTCTTTACTTTTAGATCTGTGTTTGTCTGAAAACACCCACACTCCTTACACAAAACACACAACTCCAAACACCACACAAATACTCACTCACTCACAACTTCAAAGAAGATTGTAAATGATACAAAAAGTTGGAGAACTTCTCATTATTCCTCAAAAACATATAATAAAATCTATACATAATTTTGTTTTTAGAAATGACTAAATAATAAAATTATTAAATTCTATTTTGATAGTTGTTACTAAAATTCTTATTATAATTTTTTGAATGGAATATTTTAACTTCATTTTTATATATGATATTTTATGTTACTTGTTTTTCTTAAAAATATCATTTAATTAAGAAAAGAAAACCAATAAAAGAGGAGGTATATCTCTTATATTAGAAAACAAAACAACAAAGGAAAGAAACACAAAACTAAAGAGTGCAAACCCATCCATCATTTTCTTTTAGTAGTACCCACTCTGATTGGATTTTTAGCACCCTTAGAAGCATCCTTCTTGAGTCTCCGATGTTTCCTAGAAATTTGAATACACCATTCCAACTCATGTAAATCACTAGGAAACCTCTGCTCCACCTAAGCTTCTCAGTACTTAGAAATCAACCTACACTCCTCCTCAAACTTAGAAAAAGCTTGAGAATCTTGCATACCTCCAAGCCATAGTGCATGAACCTACATTAGTGATGACATCAAACTTAACCCCAAAAGAACCTTGAGAAGCTAATTCAATGGCTTTCGTAGCAGCTTTAGAAGCATCAGAGTCGAGTTAGAAGCCTCATCGTCCAACATATCTGCCAACCTCTTAGAAACCAAACTCTGTCAATGGGAGCAACACTATCAATTTGCAAAGATTTTCCATCCATATCTTTCCCTTGATCTAGAATTGTACCAGTATACTATAAAGAATTTCCATCAAGAATAACAAGTTCTTTGCTAAAGATAGATTACACATGTATTGCTTGTGATTGGTCTAAAGCATTATGCATAGTATAATTTTTTTCTTGAGGAATAATGTCATCCATAATAGGTAAAGACGCAAAAGAATTGGAAAGAGCCAAACTTGCAGGAGGAACAAGATCACCCTTAGAAGGAGTTAGCTTCATAGAAGGAGCAAGATCGCCTTGAGAAGAAATTTGCTTATTCGGTTCAGCAACTGGAGAGACTTCAACAAGACTTTGCGTGTCTTCAAGACTATCATCATGATCAAAACTTGAAGTATGATGCACATCTACAACCGCAACAACAACATCAACATCTTACTTAGAAGGAGACTAAGAAACAACTTCATAATGCGAAGTCATAGCACCCTCACGATTATTCGCCGAGACTTTTCGCACAAACCACTGCTTAGTTTTTAAATTTGTTTCATTATACTCCTCCTACTTAAAACTCTTGTGAGAAGAAAGCTCATGACTTATCATTTTGCAAAATGAATAAGAAAGAGAAAGTTGTTTGTATTCTATATATGCTATAAAAGCAAAACCAGGACAGTTCACCAAAAATTATTAGGATAAGGTGGAGAGAAGATCAACATCCACAAGAACTCGAGCAAAGACTCTCATGTTTTGCATGGTGTAGTCATCTAAAGCAAGAGGAGTCTCAATCCCATGCACAATTGAGAAAATTAAATTGTCTTTAACTGCCAATTTTTCATGGATAACCCATTAACACAAACTCAGCACTGAGCCTTAGTCAATTTCATAAAGACAAAAACAAAATTTTTGATTCATGCAAAAGTGGGAAGAAGACCTGAAGACAAACTCCAAGATCCATAGTCAAGATGCCCTTCATATCTTCAAGAGTAGAAAATTCAAATTAATAAAAACCCTTATCCAAAGAAATTACTTTCTACGTCCCTAAAGAGGTTTATACCATACTCAATTTCTTACAAAAGTCAATATGCATGAGAGGTTTGTCTTCTTTGTTTAACAAAATTCTATCACGTAAATTATTTTTGCAATCCTCTAGATCTGCTAAATACACATTCCAATATATTTAGACAATAACCAAGTCATGTGTGGAGATGGAATCTGAGAAAAAGAAATACTGCATGCATTATTTAAAACTTCAGCAAATATTTTTCGTTGTCTCAAAGACTTGACCAACAACTTAAAAATTTAAAAATTTCCTTATCTTCTGAACACTCCCAATTGAAAATCTGCAAATGACGTTCCCATGCAGCCAAAGGAAACGATCCAAAAAGGCCTAGATCACCAAATCACACACAATAATCCCTACTAGAACCACACCCAGCCAATCATGAAAGCTACAAAAAACGCACACCAACCAAAAAGCATCAAACCACACCGTCCATTCTATGATTAATTCTTAATTTCATCCGGTACATGTAATTCGTTTCTAATTCTTATCGAGATCAAATAAAGAATACACTACGTATTTAGAACCTAAATTAGGAATCCACTTTTCTCACATGGACTAAAAATAACGTTATAATCATATGTACCAAACCCATTAGGCTCACACATGAGAAACTGATAAAATAAACTTTTACATTTTGGGACCAAATCAGCAATCTGCTACAAGTAGAATAGATTAAATTATGCACTTAACCAATAAGTAACCAAGAACCAACTTGGCATTTAGAGCAGTGAAACACATTTTTTTCATATAAATTCACTCCTCTTATATCCCTGTCACAAAATGAAGCAGCTAACAACAAAGGGACACAATGACTCAACAGACATTCAGAGATCAACAAAGACAAAGCATGCTTGTTGCACATATGTTGTCATTGAGGATCAAGATGGAACAACTTATATAATGTGTACATATTTGTCTCTAACATCTGATGAACTTGGAAATGGTCTCAATGCAAGAGAAGCTAGCTAGCTTAGACCATCACCAACGACCGCAGGAGTGGTGCAACGTGCCTTTCTTGCAATAGTCTATTTCAAAGCATTGTTCACCTCCTCAAAGCTTGCACAAATATAACCCTGCGCTTTGTATACTGAATTCTCCGCGCCACATATTGCGTAACAGATTCTCTTCAAGAGAAGTCTTGTAATATAGTAACGTAAAAAGTGACAATCTATACCTACGAGTACCACATACCGGTACCTGTACCACGTACCTGGTAACTATGATACACAAAATATCAACTTATTCATTGTCACAACTTCTGGTTGTCACCCTCAAGCATGCAACAGTAATTGCTCCTACAAATTGAACCAAACAGGGATGTTGCCAACTCCAGTTTCAGATCACATTTAGCAGCCAAAGGTCTTTTCTTGCCCTGAAATCTGTTTTGTGCAGGAACAAGAAACTGTCACTATAAGAACTATACTTGAAAGAGTTACTGCAGTACTTAGTTAATAAAGTTTGCCTTTTCTTACTAGTATTAACAGATAGAGATTGATATTCTACATGCTTTATGACGACATTGTTCCAAATAAAAAGTCTATGCTGAATGAGTCTTTACTTCTCATTTTCTATTACATTAAATGACATTTTGTTACTACATAGTAAACATAGCTTACAGGATTCATCAAAACCCAAAAAAGTTAAGCCACAAAGAGATAAATAAAGAACAAAAAGCTTAAAAGGACACTTGGAAAATATGGAAAATTGGAAACACATATAACATGGATTATGCTTCATATCAACTAGCATGTTGTCTAGTAGGAAAACTACCCATACAAATTAAAACTTTTATCCTATGTGGGCACCCATCAATCACATAATTTTAACTGGATAATTCTTGCTCACATACAATTCAACCATAAACCATAGATTATCAACATCGATATCATGATCAAGCATACTCTTTATGTAACACGGGAACAATCAGGTTGTAGAACAGATGGCCAGAAGGCCACATCTGAATCAGGGGCTGCCTGTAGGATTTACCAAATACTGAACCCATACCCACACATACACAACTGAAAAACTTTCAACTGCACCTTAGGTAGGTTTTGATCAATGTTTTAGAATGCAAAGGAACTTTGTTTTAATTTTTCTCAATTGAGACTAGACTTACATTACAGTCATGCTTATATGATCTATTCCTCAGAAAACCTGTGTTGATGAGAAAAATATTGAGTGCATTGCTATAAGAGAGATTGAATATCTACGATATGAAGTTAAAAGGACTTTGATAACATTATGGCACTAAGAGCATGATTTCACTTCTAGGGATCAAGGAAGAAACTAACATCACCCTCTGGCTGCAGGGATTTTATCCACTAATTTCAGGAAAAACATATTTTCGTACCTAGAAACGAGTAGAGAAAAGGCAACCACATAAATGAAACTAAAAAGATCATGAAGGAGAGGGAACCAATCATAAACTCCGATTTACTAAACACCAAAATGAATATGCAGCATCATTGCTTTTCTTCTTTGGAATCAAAATACTTATTTATTAAGTCCATTTATTGATTCAGTATGAAAACTTTCTCGTGCATTGAGAATGATTCTCATGAAAAGAATGCTTATGGCAAAGACCAGAAATATTACATATTTTGCTTTTGCCTTTGGTCTTTTCAGCAGAACTGATCATACATATGACACTATCAGAGGTTCTCTGGAGCTCTCTCTGGATTTATTCTCGTAGTAGAAGTATAGTATCAACTGTATCACTCCCAAAACAGTTCCTATCCCATTTGGCCCCTACAAGTCAAGTAAAGATTTAGGTACAAGTTGTACTGCAAATATAAGTCACCAAAATGAACATTTCAAACTAAAATGGGTATCCAAGCATACACTGATAAAAATAGGAGTTGGAAGCAAACTTACATAAATGAAAGCATCATCGTTGAACAATCCATAAAGAAAGAAAGAGGTGCTCATTAGGAAGGTGGAAAGTGAGAGATAGAATGGCATGAATTCAACACTCTTTGTCTGAATAACCAATTTCTGAGAAATATAGCATGTAATGTAAGTAAATTGACCCCTAACAGATAATGCTGATATTATAAACGGAAATTAAGGAAACAACACACTCACAATTATAAACAACGGAGAGGCAAACATCGAAATGAGAGATGCACAGCTCAAGAATCCCACAAAGAACCGACGCATTACAATGTCATCTATTTGCAAGCTTCCAACTGATATGATTGCAAATACGCCAAGAACTGCCACCAACAATACAATCATTCTCACCTACTCAATGGAAGTTTAAAATACATTTTAAGAACTAACCATTGAACTTTGTCCTCTATCAAAAAAAAAAAAATATATGCTTCCAAATTCCAATAGTATCAGAAAGCTAACCTTCTTTCCTTTCTCAGCATACATCAGGAAGAGGATTATATACACAAACTGAAAGACTGTTCCAATTGAGTTAACAGTCGTAACCAACAAATTATCAGCAGATATCAGAGGTGTGCCATACCACATACAGATCAAGCAGTTCAGAAGAGAATAAATATATGGCAACCCTGAGAACATCTCCGTTGACCTATTTCTGATAATTCTCCTAAATGTGGGTCTGCATATTAAAAACAGAACAAGAGTTACACTATGAACACAAATAAACACAAAAAATTCTTCTGACATCAACAGTTCTTCAAAATCCACAGTGAAACTTACATGGGAGACACAAACAACCCAAAAGCAAAGACATTTCCTGCAAAATAAGCAAGTTAATACAGTGAAATGTGACAATCAACAACGAAAAATTGGTATGCTTTAAATTTAGCAATCATCAAAGCACCTGCAACCCCAGCTGCTTCCTTGGCAACTTTACAAATGGAAAAAGCAGCAAACAGAGACATTTTTGGAGCTTGAAACACAGACACTAGATAGACACCAACAATGTAAACTATGAAACCAAATCCTCAATTAAGCAAATTATAGGATGCACTTTCTATTTGTAACAAATTTTGAGGCATGCCCTTTTTCTCACCAAGCACCTTTATCTCTCTCTCTCTCTTCAAAATGAAATTTAGGATTAAAGCTAACCTCGTATATGTTTATATTTCATTTATTTATATGTGGTTGAAGCAAAGGACTTCACAAATAAAATAAAGTGACTTTCAAGCCACGAAAAAAGAAACCAATTTGCATTTGATATTTGAGTTCGTCCACACGTTGTTCGAAATTTGACGGCACGTTTTAACGTTTAGAGAAAACGTGCTGTGTTTGGATCAAAGCTGACCTGTTAACGATTACGACGGCGTCTAAAAATATGATAATACCAATATTTTCTCTTTCTAGTTTTTATAACTATTTTCATTTGACTTTAGCCTTTTTTTATATTTAAAATTTATAAACTGAGTTTTACAAATTTTAATGTGATTTTATTTTTATATATTTATAAATAGGAATAAAGCTAACAAATATTTAGAAGATTATGATTAAATTAATTTTTATAACCATTATTAGTGAGGAGTAATGCGTCTGATAAAGACTGTTAAATTAGATTAAGTTACGTGTAAACAATTAAAAAATGTTTTTTAATCGTTTTAATATTTATTGTGGTTGAGTACGATTAGTATTCTGAATTCTTATGGATATGTTCTACGAATATTCTCTAAACATATGAATCATGAATGGAATAATCAGAAACCTATAATTTAAAGAATTTAGTCATTGCAGTAAACCATTATATATATATATATATATATATATATATATATATATATATATATATATATATATATATATATATATATATATATATGTATGTATATATATCACTGACATTTTATATTTATTAAAAAAGTATTGGTTCCTCAGTTTGATTTCATTCTGCTTTTTTATATTAAAATATCATTCAACTAAACATAAAAATCAAATGAGATTTTTTTTTTAGTTCAATTTTAATTTAATATATCACTGACATTTTTACTATTTTTTATTGTAGAATTGTTAAGTATTTAAAAAATAGTAATTCGTCAAATAAAAAGACATTACATAAATTTTTAATCATTATTACTATATTCATAATTTTAACTTTCTTTTATAGTAACAATAAATAACATAATTTTACTGAAAAAAATACAATATAATATTTGTTACCATATCTTCATAAATATGATAAACAGAATAACTATATCCAAATTTGCTATATTTGTTAGTTATTAATTAATTTTCAACAGATAATTGGTTTATTTTTTTTATTTTCAATCACAAGTATGAATCAAATTGATCCTGATAGAGTAGATAAAAAAATTCAGAATATTTTTCAGTCTGATCACTTTCAATTTGTTTTTTTATTTCAGTTATTTTGTTGGATTGGTGGGGAAACTCCTAATTTTAATATAAAGAAACTATAAGCGTTATTGCAATTTTTTATTCTAAGAATTAAAAAAAGAAATAATTTAAAAAAAAAATTCACGAGAATTACATCATGTATAGTGTGATTGTAATATTTATTTTAAAAAATACAAAAGGAATATTTGTTTATACATATAGATAGAGAAGTGATAGAGCAAGACAACGACCCTCCTAAAATTGTTATGCAATTTAAACAACATGTTGAGAAGTGATTGAACTAGACTGTGACACTCTTTATATTATTAGACAGTATAATTGTTAGAGTTATATTATATATTACGTAGGAATTTATTTTGATAAATTTAAAAAACAATTCAAAAATAAAATAGAAATCTCAATAAACTAGATTTGGTTTAAGTATAATTTATAACTTTGTTTAAAAGTTAATATAATGAATTGAATTAAATTATTTTGAAGAAAATTGAGTTGAATGGTTGTTTTAGTTTAGTTTTTGAAAGTTAAATAATTTTAAATGAAACCTTCTAAAATAAACTGAATTATGATTTATAAAATTAGAAAATCTATTTTGGAAAAATACGTCTATTAATAATTGTTCAAATAATTAAAAAACTTAATTATTTAAAAAATAATTGGAAATAGTTTAATTTAGTTAAAATTATTTAAATTCTAATACAGTTCACTTCGTATAAACAATAAATTTTAAAGTTAAGTTTAATTTTAGAATAATTCAGAAGAAGCTTTTGTTCTATCTTTGATTTTATCATTTTTTTAAGTGAATTCCAGAGATATTCCATTGAAAGGTATAAACTATTTTTTTAAAATAGTGAAATCTTTTTAAAAAATTGATATTTTTTAATGAATATTTTTTTTCAGATACCTGAAATTTAAAATCAAATCTTTGATCAAAATATTTAAGTAAAATCAAATCTTTGATCAAAATATTTAAGTAGGATGATTATTTATTAACCATATGACACCGTTTCATATTTCATCAATTATTTGATGTTAGTTTCAAAGCCAGGGTATATATGTAACTTGTTGTGGATAGCTCCAGTTTGAAATGAATGAGTCAATTAGAACTTTGGACAAGGTGTGTGTCTCTCTCTGTATAATAATAATAATAATAATAACAATAATAATAATAATAATAATATTTGAGTTGTGATCATGTCCATGAAATTTTCACAGCTATAATACTGTTTTCTAACTTTTATTTCCTGCATAACACTTTTGCATATTTATTTCTCAAAGTAACACTGTTTACTGTACACAAGTAGAATTTTCAATTGAAAAATGACAATTTTGAAACTTTTCCTCGATCAGAATTCGGGTCACTAAAACCGAATTCTAAAAGGGTTTTATTTTATTTTTTTAGTTTTATATATTCTTTTTAAATTACAGAAATTTTTAATTTGTGTATGAATATTTTATTTGAAAGATATGAAAATATATAAAAATATTATAAATATTTATTATAAAGTATGAGAAAATAATTTTCTAAAAATCAAATTTTGACTATATAAATAATATTTTAAAAAATGTAATTAAAAATGCTGAAAATAAATTTAAAATTAGTTGTGAGATAAAAAAATTAAATTATCTAAATATTTAATTTGATTTAAAGATAATAAAAAATATTAAAATTTTGTGAATGTTTATTGTTACTAATAAATTAAAAATTTGGAATGAAGTTGAAAATGTTAAAAAAAATTAGGTAGTGTAATTTATTGATTTAAAAATAGGTAAAAGTTTTTCTTTTAGTAAAAAATTAAATAATTCTGACACTAATATCAAAGTCGTTAGTCGTATATATGTAGGTAGTTAGTTACACTCATAATTCTGACACCAATATTATATCACTGCATGTCAATTCTTTCAACTTTATCAAGGTGGTTAGTCGTGTACATGTAAGTGGTTAGCTATGTTCATAATTTCGACACTCATATTAGTGTACATATAAGTGGTTAGCTACGTTCATAATTTCGACACTCATATTAAATTACTGCATGTCAATTCTTCCAACCTTATCAAGGTGGTTAGTCGTGTACATGTAAGTGGTTAGCTACATTCATAATTCTGACACCCATATTAAATCACTTCCTGTGAGTTATTCCAACCTTAAATAATTGGTTAGTCGTGTACATCTAAGTGGTTAGCTACATTCGTAACTCCGACACCCATATTAAATCACTACCTGTGAGTTTTTCCAACCTTAAATAACTGGTTAGTCATGTACATTTAACTGGTTAGCTACGTTTATAATTCCGACACCCATATTAAATCACTGCTTGTGAGTTTTTCCAACCTTAAATAACTAGTTAGTCGTGTACATCTAAGTGGTTAGCTACATTCATAACTCCGACACCCTTATTAAATCACTACCTATGAGTTTTTCCAACCTTAAATAACTGGTTAGTCATGTAATCTAAGTGGTTAGCTACGTTAATATGGGTGTGTCGGAGTTATGAACGTAACTAACCACTTAGATTTCTTTTCTGTTTTAAATTTAAAGTTGATCTTTTTTTAGTTTGTGTAATAAAAATATTTGTCTTAGGTCTAATACATTTTATAAATAAATTACTATTAATAATATAGTTAATAATTATACAAGGAAAAGCTCAATTATCTTGTATTATATCTTTAATATATTATTGGGTTGTAACAACATCATAATTAAAATATAAGATAATTTGTATCATGAATAAAAATAAGATAAGAGTTTATACTCTCTTTTTTTCATTCATTATTCTCTTATTCATTTTAACATCAAAGTGTCATTTACAAATGAATTCTATTTGATATTGTACTTACTTTATATTTCTGGTAATTAGTATTTCTAGTAATTTTTTTTATCATAAGTTTATAGTTTTGACAAAAGGTAAAAAAAATGCCAAACTCGTCATGAAGCAGGATGGTCGAAAGATCAATCATTAATAGACTCAAAATTCACATTCAGGAGATGAAGAAAAAACATGTCGAACACAAAAAAAAATGATAAAAACATAACGAAACACTTCAACTAAAAAACAATATTAAACTTCTCGAGACAATGCAAAAAAAAAAAAAAAAAAAAAAAAAGAAATTGATTAATATTAAAGCACCTTTGTAACTTTACAAGTACAGAAAAAAGTATTAGTTAACAATACATCATAAAAAGATATGCAACTCTGCCATAGCCCAATTGAGATTCTACTCATTTTTTACCATGCTTATCCCTAACAACGTCATATTAATCCTCAACTAATTGTTGAAGCTCGACAAACAAACCTATAATTATACTTGACCTGTTCTATATAAGGACTTCTTTCTATGATTGAATATTCATATTAGATACCTAACGAGAAAGTAATATTCGTATTAGGTACCTAACGAGAAAGTAACTCTAGCTGATTAAACTTTTAGCCTTTTGCCACTCTCATAATTGGTAGTAAAGATTAGTATGGGTTACTACTTTGAGGTTACCCTATTCTTGAATTCAAGGTTAAGACACAGATAACGCTTTAAATATAAGTAATTAAGTGAGAATTTAATGACTTTGAGAAGTTTTATCATCTTCAACAAATAAATTTAAATGCATTCTTTAATGATTTACAAAGGAATCTACACTGAATTTTAGGATGGGACGAAGATAAGTGACATAAAACGAGAGAAGGCGGTGGAATAGATGAAATAGATTAAGAGAGAAAAATGATGAAGAACAAGTAATGTTCTGACCAAAAATTAATACTGGTCTCGTCTTTTTGGAACAATACTCATTATAATAAGCAAAAAGATAAGTCTTGTTGTCACTAAAGACATTATTGAATAAGAAGAAGTTATCAAATCTTATATAGCTACCCAACTTGCACCACATTAAATCCACACTTAATCAAATTAAGCAAATATTCATTATGATGAACACTAAGAATGTCATTATCCTCATATCATTGAACGATTCAATGACTCTAACATTTCATATGAACACATTGAAGCATATGTAATTCAAGTCAACCTATTCATTGTCTGTATAGTCTTTTTGATTTTCTTTATAGGTAAATTAACCTAAGTTCCCTTAGTTGTGTATATAATTGAATTGATCCCTAATTGTTAATATCTGATTTTATTCTGGTAATTAAAAATATTGAAAAAAAATAAAGTAAAATCAACTTGAAAAAATAAAACATACTAAAAATAATAGAAGAGATGAAAAAAAATAGGAAAATGTCCTTTTATTTGAAAAATAAATGTTCAGTATTTAGTTTTACAGAAATATGAGAATTAAAAATAAAAGATTATTTTGCCTTGAATATATTCAATTTTTTGAAACAACTATTTAAAATATAAAAAAATAAAAAAAATTAATGTTTTTCTAAATTCAATTAATAGAAGACTAAAAAATTTCTTGATCATATCATACTCATGTTTTTCTATTGGTGTTTACATGCCACTCAAGGCCCAATCCATATAAAGAGGGGTACAAAAAGTTTAAAGTAGAACAGCATCCGTTGAGGGGAGGAGAAACACCAAAGATAGGGAAAGGAGAGAAAGAAAAAGGAGAATGCGAAAAGAAAGTAAACAGTTGGAGGAATAATAGCAGAAGTACAATTAAGAGAAATAGTGATGAACCATTGCCTTGTTCAATATTTTAAAAGTTAAAATAACTAAACTGGATTTTTTTTTAGTTTATTCTTCTTAGAATTTTAGTTTCATTGATTCATTGTACGTATGAGTGATCTTAAAACTAAATATTTTTACAAAATTAGCTTATAAGATGTAAATTATCTCTATTTATATTATAGAGTGATCATATTTTTAATTGATATAAAATTTTTAATATATCTTCTAATATATATATATATATATATATTAAATATAAGATTAAATATTTATAAATAAAAAAAATTCACTAAAATAAGATATAATATTATACAGTGAAGTGAATTTATATTTAATTTATCTTTATAATACTAATTTATAGATAAAAATTGTTTTTACTGTAAATTAGTTTTATTTATAGTATACAGCATTCATGGAGAATCCAAACACAGATTGCCTACTTTTATGTATATCACTGTTAATGGTAAGTTTTGTTTCATTAATTGAACTGAGAAATTATAAAACCATTATTGCAGCGTCATTAATGTGTCTGGCAATGTGACTTTATTATGACTATTTATTATGACCATGACGATGGGAACTTCTTTATACCCATTGATTTTTATTGTGGATTTTACAGCTGTGGTTTCCAAAATCAATATTTTTATAAAGCCAAATATGTGAATATGCTAAAAGTTCTACCAACTCTTTACAAAATTGATGGCAGCGTATTGTACTAGTGTTGCATCTAACATGCCAATACATAAGGGAAGATATTTGTGACGTATTAAATGTTTACTGCAATAATATGTTTAGCAGAAACAACTACCTTTCTTAAAAGAATATATATTAATAAAAATGTAGTGGACTTTCTAACAATGAAATAATGTTAATTTTATTATTTTGTAGAGTGACAATAAATTTTCTTATATTATTTCTAAGCCTTAAATCCTAGATGCTCATATTATAAATCTTTGGTTTAATTTTAATTTTGATTTCAGTACAAGTTATTAAAAGGTAATTTAGTTCTTCAATATTTATTTTGTTTAATGTAATTCTAGATTTGTTTAAAATAATTTAATTTGATTCCTTCTTTTAGTTTGTTTTTAACATTTACTTAACAAATAGAGTTGGACATATATAATTATATTTGAAATAATTATACACTCATAAAATTGTAGATTAAGATTTTCTTTATGTAGTTGTTTAAATGATCTTCTTCTCTTATTCCGGCTTTGTTTTTTTTTTTTTTTTTTTTTTTTTTTTCTCTTTTTTTTTAATAGTTGAGGCATTTGCTTTACTGTTCACTAGTCTTTATCATTTTGTAACTGTAATGAATAGAAGTTATAAAACCAATGTATTGAAGATGTATACACAAGTCATAGTAATAATATTAAGAAATTTGTAAGATTGATCAAGTAGTCCTTTTTTACTAAAATATTCATAACATTCTCTTAATTAAAAAAAAAAAACTTAAAGTAATACATTTGTTAAGTTAGAACTCAAATATATAAATAATATCCTCAAACGAATGACCTATGATATGTATTCATTCAAAACAGATATTGCTTTAAAAGTTTATCATATCTACATAAAAATGTCTAAAAATATTTCTTAAAAATTCTAAATGGTTATATAAAATTTACATTGGCATATAACTCATAATACAAAGATTGCTACACGCATTGGGCCAAATTGAATAAAAAATTAACTTAAATTCTAATTAACTGACTACAAACAACCAAAATCTTAGAAAAATATATTTTAATCCCACCACAAAGTTCTAAAACAAACGTTAACAACCACAATAAAAGATTTAGCCGGTGCAAATCATCTTAGGAAGTCAATACAAAAGCACCACACTACACTAATCCATAACACCATAAGCACCACACTACAGTAATCCACAACACCATGAGCCCAAATGTCATCGCTACAATGCAAAAAATACTCTCCAAGTCTGACAAATCTTCCAACAAAAACGCTAAATTCGTTCTATCCTCAATGTTCAAGAAAAAAAAACTCCACCTCAAAAAATACCTACAAAGGTCACACATTTTTTACGTCAGCTTAAAATACCGCATACGTACCATGTCTCTCTCATTCGTTAGTTAGACTAACATTGTTAACAAAAATGACTAAACTGAGTTATTTTAAACAAATTTGGGATAACATTAAACAAAATAAAAATTATAGGACTAAATTAATTTTGACAGTTGTTTCTTGCACTATACAGAATTGTGACCTGCACTTTATAGATAAAATATCTAAAATACCCTCAAATCTTAATAATGATAAAGTAGAGTCTTTTTTTCCGTGTTTCTTATCTGTCATCCTTACTTTTTATGTTGCAATGTTTTTTATCACTAAAACTCTTCATTGGTGCATTCTCTCTAGTCGTTCACCCTTCCAAAATGTGAATTTCGCAAATCAATCTACTATAGAAAGTGTTTTCTGTAACTATTGAAGGGTTAAACGTCCCAATGGTTCTCCTCCACTCATTTTGACAGTGCTCTAGCATTCCTTCATTTGTCCCGGTGCTCCAACGTTCCTCTATTTGTCTCGACGGTGCTCCAATACTCCTCCACTTATTCCGATGGTGCTCCGGAACTCCTTCACTCATCTTTGTCAATATCCGATTTTGTCTTGGTAATCTTTCAAATTAAAATATAATAATAAAATAAAAAAAGGAAAAATTAAAAAAAATAAATAATAACAGAATATATATTTATTAATTTAAATTTTCTTAAAAAATAATAAATAATTTTTTTTGAATTTTTCTATTAAAAAAACTTAAAAAAAAAGAGAAAAGGTGGTGATTTAAAAAAATAATTAATAATAAAAAACGAAAATAACAAAAAATATAAATATAAATTGAAACAACAAAACCTAAAATATAAGGAAAAATATAAAATAATAAAAAATAACAAAAAAATAAAATTATTTTCAAACTGTTTCTTGCATGTTTAAGATAATAAAAATAATAAAAAAATAAGTCAAACTTCTTTAAATTTTCTCTCCCTTAACTCCACGTATTATTTGAAAAAATATATAAAATAACAACTTTTAAACAGATAACAACGCACTTTCTCCACTACATAAAAAAATTTTAATAATAATAAAAAAAAAGAATCAGTCAATCTTAAAACTGCTCTGAACTAAGAAAAAGAGGAAAAAAGAGAGAAAGTAAAGAAGAAGGGAAGATTGTTCTTTATGGCATATTTTGTTTTTTTTTTTTCTTATTTCTTAAATAATAAAAAATTCCATATTCCATCTTCCATACATTATTCTCTGTATTTTGTACTCCCCAAACCACTCCAAAACAGCCCTAAAACGAACACCGTCATTTTTTCGGCGCCACCAACAGCCACACTCTCCACAATCCCTAAACTGCCCCTAAGCACAAGTTGAGTTTCTGATTGGTGGGGTTACTTCCTGCACCTGCATTAATTAAGTTCTGCACCCATACTACTCTCAATTACCAAATGCCCTTAACCCAAGTAGAGTTTCTGATTGGTGGGGTTACTTCCTGCACCCCCATTAATTAAGTTCTGCACCCATACACCTCTCAATTACCAAAATGCCCTTAATCCAAGTTGAGTTTCTGATTAGTGGGATTAATTCCTACACTCCCATTAATTAAGTTCTGCACCCATACTCCTCTCAATTACCAAAATGTCCTTAACTCAAGTTGAGTTTGGTGGGGTTACTTCCTGCACCTCCATTAATTAGGATCTGCACCCACACTTTTCTGAATTCCAAAACTGTTCCCACAAATACTCAAAAAAGTCACCATGCACCATTTAAAACTTACATATTTGAGCTTTGCATTATCACGAATTCATTCAGTCACGTTCCATTTTTGCATACATGATCCCGCTAAAGCTAAAGTGTTAATTCTATGTTGCATATAACTGTTGCATGTTATTTTTCAACATCGAATTTGGCACCATTTCTCAAAGCCCAGGCTTTAAACCTGACACCATTTCTCAAAGCCCAGGCTTTAAACCTGACACCGTTTCTCAAAGCCCAGGCTTTAAATCTGGCACCGTTTCTCAAAGCCCACGCTTTAAACCTGACATTGTTTCTCAAAGCCCAAGCTTTAAACCTGACACTATTTCCCAAAGCTCAGGCTTTAAACCTGGTATTGTTTCCCAAAGCCCGGGCTTTAAACCTGGCACTGTTTTCCAAAGCCCGGGCTTTAAACCTGGCACTGTTTCCCAAAGCTCAGGCTTAAAACCTGCACTATTACTCAAAGCCCAGGCTTTAAACTTGACACTGTTACTCAAAGCCCAGGTTTTAAACCTGGCATTGCTACTCAAAGCTCAGGTTTTAAACCTAGCACTGTTATCCAAAGCCCAGGCTTTAAACCTAACACTGTTATCCAAAGCCTAGGCTTTAAACGTGGCACTGACGTCATTCACTTACCCTATTTTCAAACACAAACTTTCAAAAGTTTCAAAAAATATCAAACCAACCAACAATCTTATCAACAAAGAACTAAGTAACCCTGATTCTCTATCCTCAATAGAGATACGTAAGAGTGAGGTCAAATCCTTGTCGGGCTCCCTTTTTTAAAAAATATCTTTGTTTGTTATTGTTTGCATTTTTATTTCATTTTTGGGAAAAATAAATATTTCGAAAAATCACACTCTTTTACTCTTTTAATTAAAGGTACCGCCCTAGGGCGGGCGTTGTGAGGTGCTAATACCTTCCCCATACGTAACCGACTCCCGGGTTCTAAATTCGGTTTTGTGAACTTGCCTTATTTTGTTTTCGATTTTCCATAATTTTCCTTTAATAAATTATGGTGATGACTCCACTATTTTAAAAAATATCTTATTTTGTTCGCCATCCCCGTCATAACCTCAGTTGCGACAATCGTGATGGTGCTTCATTGTTTAATAAGTTGTTTTAAGTCTTAAATACTATTAATATTGTCTATTCTTCTTTTTTCTTCATTTTTTTTTACAGCCTCACTACCGCTGCACAAACCACCTTCAATCACTTCAAGAAGTTTCTCTAATGATTTGTACTGCACTCTCGTTTCAAAATAATATATAAAGGATAATTTTAATATTTTAAAAATTTATATAGTGACGTTAATACTTTGTATAGTGTAGGAAGTAACCGACAAAAGTGATATTAAACCTAAACTTTGATAAGGATGATTTTATCTTATTTAGCTTTTATTTTCACGCACTATTTAAATGTGAATTTAATGTATGTGTTTACTTTAATATCTTTATTTTTCAATATTTATATTGAAGTTTATATATTATAAAAAAATAAAATTTAATATTTTATTAATTTTAAAAATTATCAAATATCATGTTCAGTCTTAAAATTAAAATTATTTGATAATTAAAATTTATATTAATACAATAATTTTTGAAAATTATTAATTATGTTGAGTTTAGGATTTGTTTAATAATTAAAATATTTATTCATATAATAATTTTAAAAATAATTGATAGTACGAGACTTATTTAATAATTAAAATTTCATTTATATAATAATTTTGAAAGTTATTGTTATTCAAGTAATTATGTTGAGTCTCATACTTTTTGATAATTAAAATTTTTTATCCATATAATAATATGAAAAATTATTGATTATTACGTTGAGTCTTAGATTTATTTGGTAATTAAATTTCATCCACATAAAACTTTTAAAAATTATTAATTATTATCTTAAGATTGGAATTTAGTTGATAATTAAAATTTTTAATATAAACATTATCATTAAAACAATTATCTTCATAAAACATTTTTAAATATCAACTAATTCATAAAACATTTTTTAATACGTAATTCTAATTTTTCATGCTTCTTACACTCCATTAAATTTTGAAATTCCTATTTCACCCTTGACATTTTTATACTGCTGTAATAGGTGTAATAATAGTAATTATTAAGGAAAAATCAAACAACTCATATTTTGATTAAGAGTTGTTAAACAACAAAGTAAAAAATATTATTAGACTTTGTGTATAAGATTAAAGTCTTTTTTTAAAATAAATTATGTAAGACTCAAATGTTTCGTCTAACATATAATATAATATTTTGTAGTCTTTTTTTCTTATTATGGTTACACAATATGTTTATAAACTTAAGTTAATGTTATACTTCATGAAAAATCTCTTTATGTTTATTCTATGATGCATGAAATGTTCGCTTCCTACGTCTACCAAGATTATATGTAAACACATTATGCAATCTTAGAAAATGAGCTAAAGTTGTTATACTTTAATAAGTCCCTAGTGTGTATTTTGTCAACTTTAGAAGAGACTATTTTAATTGTATAATTCAACTCTTCATACAATTTGGAGTAAAGACACTTTAACCAAGGACCCATAAGTTATATAAGATATGTAAATGTTGCTTTAAGAGGATAAAAACATTTAATGCATTCATGGAGCACATTTAATATTCAGATATTGCTCAACCACTAGAAAAGAATTTGAAATGACTCCTTTTTTCTAGGCCTTATTTAAAACCAATCCTTTAAAAAAAAGAACAAGGATTAAAGATATAGTTTGCAAAGTGCCAAATCATTGTTAAAAATTTTGTGTCCTAAAAACCTTTGTAAGAACAATTTAGCATTTATTTGCAAACTAGAAGAGTGCCTAACACTACCCTCACTAATGTTTATAAACTTAGTGGTCTTTTAAATCACGTTTTAGACAGACCTTAGCTAGGAGTCATTGCTTTTTTAATTTAATTACACTTATCTAGTGCGTGAATTGACCGTGTGTCTGAAAGAGAAAAAAAATTGTTTAATAAATAAATCTAAAAATAAAAATAATATGGATATTATTGAAAAATTAATAATTTGTTAAGTGTGGGAAATAACTTGTACGGTGGAGGAAGCAACTGTCCATAAATAATAGATCACATTTAACTCATTAAGTGAGAATTTAATGATGCTAATAAGTTTTATCAACTTCAATAAATAAATTTAAATGTTTTCTTTGATGATTATAAATGAATTTAGACTAAATTCTAAAAAAAATAATAATTTAAAACAACAATGGGTGGTCGAATAGATTAAAAGAGGAAACATTAAAACGATTAGGGATAAGTAATGTCCTGACTAAACATTAATATTGGTCTTTATTTGCTGGAACAATACTCATTATAATAAGATAGAAAATAAATCTTATTGTCACTAAAGACATTGAATAAGTAGTTATCAAATCTTATATACCTTCCTAACTTGCACCACATTAAACTCATACTTGATCAAATTAAGTAAATATTCATTATAACCAACACGAAAAATGTCATTATCTTCAAATTATTAAACAATTCAGTGAGTTTAATATTTCATATGAACACATTGAAGCATAGATAATTCAAGTCAACCTATTGATACTAAGATTGAACTTAAATTCATTTTCTGTATGTTCTTTTGATTTTCTTTAAAGGTAAATTAACCTAAGGTAATCCATGTTCCCTTATATATATATATATATATATATATATATATATATATATAATTGAATTAATCCCTAATTGTTAATATCTGATTTTATTCTGCTACTTAAAAATATTGAAAAAAATAAAGTAAAATCAATTTGAAAAAGTAAAACATACTAAAAACTAATACAAAAGAGATGAAAAAAAATAGGAAATATCCTTTTATTTGAAAAATAAATGTTTAGTATTTAGTTTTACAAAAATATGAAAATTAAAAATAAAAGATTATTTTGCCTTAAATATATCCAAATTTTTGAAATAAATATTTAAAAATATAAAAAAGTAAAACAATTAATTTTTTTAAATTCAATTATGATTTAATAGAAGACTAAAAAAATCTCTTTATCATATTATACTCATGTGATCCCATTGGTGTTTCTACATGGCCACTCAAGGCCCAATCCATCGTAAAAAGGTGTACAAAAAGTTTAAAGTTTAAAAGCATCCAATGAGGGGAGATAGGGAGGAGAGAGAAAAAAAAAAAAAAAAAAAAAGGAGGATGCGAAAAGAAAGAAAACAGTTGGAGGAATAATAGCAGAAGTACAATTACGAGAAATAATGATGAACCATCGTCATGTTGAATATTTTAAAAGTTAAAAGAACTAAACTGAATTTTTCTTTTTAGTCTATTCTTCTTAGAATTTTAGTTTCCTTGATAATCTTGAAACTAAATACTTTTACAAAATTAATTTATAAGATGTAAATTATCTCTATTTATATTTTAGACTGATCATATTTTTAATTGATATAAAATTTTTAATATATTTTCTAATATATATATATATATATTAAATATAAGATTAAATACTTATAAATAACCTGACAGTGAGTAATATAATAAATAAAAATTATTTTTACTGTAAATTATTTTTATTTATAGTATACAGCATTCGTGGGGAATCCAAACACATCTTGCATACTTTTATGGATATCACTGTTAATGGTAAGTTTTGTTTCATTAATTGCGCTGAGAAATTACAAAACCATTATTGCAGCGTCATTAATGTCTCTGGCAATGTGACTTTATTATGACCATGACGATGGAAACTTCTTTATACCCATTGATTTTTATTATGGATTTTACAGCTGGTGGTTTCCAAAATCAATATTTTTATAAAGCCAAATATGTGAATATGACCAACTCTTTACAAAATTGTGTACTAGTGTTGCGTCTAACATGTCTATACATAACGGAAGATATTTATGACGTATTAAATGTTTACTGCTATAATATGTTTAGCAGAAACAACTACCTTTCTTAAAAGAATATATATTAATAAAAATGTAGTTGACTTTAATAATGTTAATTTTATTAAAGTGATAATAATTTTCTTATATTATTTCTAAACTTTAAATCCTAAATTCTAATATTATACATTTCTTATTTAATTTTGATTTTGATTAAAAGATAATTTAGTTTTTCAATCTTTATTTTGTTTAATGTGATTCTAGATTTGTTTAAAATAATTTAATTTGATTATTTCTTTTAGAATGTTTTTAATGTTTATTTTTGAGATAGAGTTGGACATGGACTAAGATTTATTCTTTTTATGTAGTAGTTTAAATTATCTTCTTCTCTTATTTTGATTTTGTTTTTCTTTTCTTTTGATGGATTGAAGGATTTGTTCCACTGCTCGTTAATCTGGACACTAATTTTTATCATTTTACAACTATATAATAATAATATTAAAGGATTTGTGAAATTGATCAAGTGATTCTTTTTATTCTTAAATATTCATAACATTCTCTTACTTAAGAAAGGCTTAAAGTAAAACTCAAATATATAAATAATATCCTCAATGTGAATGACCTATGATATGTATTCATTCAAAACGAATATTGGTTTAAAAGTTTACTATACCTACATAAAAATGTATAAAAATATTTCTCAAAAACTCTAAATACTTATATAAGATTGCTATAATATGAAATGTATAAAAATATTTCTCAAAAACTCTAAATGCTTATATAAGATTGCTATAACATGGTACTAAATTAAATAAAAAATTAACTCTAATTCTAATTAACTGCATACAAACAACCAAAACCTTAAACAAAAACAGATTTTAATACCACCAAAAAGTCCTAAAACAAACATTAGCAACCACAAAGATTTAGCCTCTGCAAAATAACTTGGGAAATCATTACAAAAACATCGCACTACACGAATCAAACACCACACACGAGCCTAAATGCATTACAATAAAAATTAGTCGCAAATACTCCAACAAAAACTCTAAATTCATTCTATCCTTAATTGTTGAGGAAAAAAATTTCCACCTCAAAAAAGGCTTACAAAGGTCACACATTTTTCATATCAGATTAAAATGATGCATACGTAACATGTGTTTTTCATTCGTTAATAAGACTAACAATGTTAACAAAATGACTAAATTGAGTAATTTTAAACAAATTTGAGACTCCATTAAACAAAATAAAAACTAGAGGAACAAAGTAATTTTGACAATTGCTTCCCGAAGATGAAATATCCAAAATACCTTCGAGTTTTAATAATTACGAAGTAAAGTTTCTTTTCTAAGTTTCGCTTTGTCATCTCAAATTTTTCAAGTTTTAATAATTACAAAGTGGAGTTTCTTCTCTAAGTTTCGCTTTGTCGTCTCAAAATTTTCTGTTGTAGTGTTCTCTGTTATTAAAGTTCTTTCTTATTACATTCTCTCTCACATCCTGCCTTCTTACTTGCAACATTGTGTCTATCTCTAGTGGTTCACCCTTTCAAAATGTGGATTCTCAACTCAACCCATTACGAAAAATATTTTATGCAATTATTAAAGGGTTAAACACTCCTGATGGTTCTCCTTCCCTCGTCCATTCATCCTGACAGTGCTTTAACGTTCCTTCATTTGTCCCGATAGTGCTCCAATGTTCCTTCATTTATCCCGACAGTGCTCCGCCCCAACACTCTTATGCTTGTCTCGATGGTGTTTGGAAGCTCTTCCACTCATCGTAACTGACAGTGTTTCGTGTTTATTAGGTTGTGTTAAGTCTTATACACTACCAATATTATTTATTATAAAAAGCATACTTTTATTCTTTTCTTTATTTTTCTTCTTTCTTATTCTTTTTTTTTTCTTCATTCTATCTTAGAACACCTTACTCATCGTTACATGAACCACTTTCAACCTCTACAATAGTTATCTCTAATGACTTATACTGCACCCTCGCTTCAAAATAATATCTAAAAGACAATTTTAATATCTTAAAAAATTATATAGTGAAGGTAATACTTTATATTTATATAGTGCAGGAAGTAACTGCCGTTAATTTTTTTCATAACTTATATTAGAACAAAAGTGATATTAAGCCTATAATTAGGATGGATTTTTGTCTTATTTAACTTTTTTTTTTTCATATACTATTTAAATGTGAATTTAACGTATGTGTTTAATATCTTATTTTTTTTAATATGTATATTGAGGTTTATATATTATAAAAAATTAAAATTTAATATTTTATTAATTTTTAAAATTATCAATTATCATGTTCAATCTTAAAATTAAAATTATTTGATAATTAAAATTTATATTTATACAATTTAAAAATTATTAATTGTGTTGAGTGTAGGATTTGTTTAATAATTAAAATATTTATTGATATAATAATTTTAAAAATTATTGATAGTATGAGACTTATTTAACAATTAAAATTTTATTTATATAATAATTTTGAAAGTTATTGTTATTAGCCTCAAATTTTTTGATAATTAAAATTTTTCATCCATATAATAATTTGAAAAACTATTGATTATTGCGTTGAGTCTTGGATTTGTTTGGTAATTAAAATTTCATCCGCATAAAATTTTTGAAAATTATTAATTATTATCTTAAGATTTGGAATTTAATTGATAATTATTTTTTTTAATATAAAAATTCTCATTAAAACAATTATCTTTATAAAACATTTAAAAGTATTAACTACTTCACAAATATTTTCCATATGTAAACTTAAAAATAAGGTTAATTTTAATCAAATTTATATAAACATTTTCATTACAAAATATTTTTCTTCAAGAAGAATTAAGTGACTTTGATTTTTTATTGTTAATGGAAATACGTTAAGATTAAGACTAATTTTTAGTAATAATTAATAATAGTTTAAATGAGATGGTTAAAGGAATAAATCAAATGTTTAAAAATTACATTAATGGTTTACATTTAAAAACTATGTTAATGCAAACATTATTGGATTCTAATACATTCTCTATTTGCAACCAACCCAATTTTAGTTTCAAACATCATTATTCTTTTGAAGGTTGGTGTTTTTTTTATAATTTTTATTAATAAACTAAGATAATATCTTCTCTGTCTTTTTAAATTAATTTTATTGTTTCATTGTGATGCTGGTTGCAACACTAATCATATATACGGTAACTACGTTCAATCAAACCAGTAAGTTCTTTCTTTATTCATTGATTTCTTGAAGGATAAAAATACTTTATTGATTTAAACCCTAAGTCTCACCCCTATAAATCTAAAATTGGGTTCATCTCTCAGAAGGATGTAAAATAATGGTTAAATGTTCATATAAATATAATCAACAGAAAAAAAAAAAAACTTGAAAAGAAATATAAATACCAAATAGAGAAGAGATTTTAAGAATGTTTGTCACTATTTCTTAGTTATCAGTCATCTCTCGTTTTGAATACCTAACCTAGCACAAAAAAGTGCAATTTAAAGCTTATAAACTCAACAACGTTCAAACCATACTAAAATAAAATAAAGATTTAAAATGTTACTAGATATGTGCATCAGTGATCAAATAACATGCAATCTTAACATTCACCGATTATGATCTCACTATATCCAAAAATGTTCCTATACATATATAACACTTGAAAACATAATTGCTCGATAAAAATTAAAAAGAAATAAAATATGCAAGATACATGTTCAAACAATGTTTTATACCTTAATAAAAACAATACTAACTAATAAACTAAAATACATCAAATCACTCTCTTACAATATTGTATGAAGCATTGTTATTTTTATCAAAGTATTGGGCAATAAAAGAAAATTCAAGTTTCAAGAATGTATCGAAGTCTGAGATAGTCCAAAATCTCATGTTTTGGTCTATTTTGTTTAAAACAATAGGGTTAATAAAGGCTAAAGATCTTACAGAAGTCACAGTCAAGGATATTGGAGGCTATCAAAGCAAAGGATGTGACCATAAACAGTAACATGAGGGTGAAGCAAAAATCAATGATAAGAAACTAACATGTTTTACAACAAATGATGGACAAGAGGTATGTGGGATGATCTGATCAATACACTGTAACCGATTTGAGAATTCAAATCATTCCAGAAATCATTATCTTTTGGTCATCCATAATGTGAGCTTCATGAAGTTAAGTCCAAATAATCTCTTCTTCCAATTAGCTTCATTGACAATAATATAAGTTATTTTAATCTTCTTTGAGATAATTTTATTATAATCATTGTTAATATTGTCAATTGGCGAACAAGAAAAATCCTTATTGATCAACACACTTTAGTTCAAGTTAGCTTTGTTTCTCTTTTGTCTTAAATGTATTCAATTTTCTTAAACAAATATTCAAAAATATAAAAAAGTAGCACAATGTTTTATATCCTTGAATTATGATTTAATAGAAGACTAAAAAAAATCTCTTTATCATATTATACTAATATGACTCCTTTGTTTTTGTTATATAACTACATGCATAATTGCTTCCTGTGCACACGAATCAATTGGTTCTTGCATTCCATTATATTTTTAAAATCTCAATTCTACCCTTGGCATTTTTATATAAAAGCAATTGATGAAACACGTGTAATAATATAATAGATAATCATTAGAGGAAAAGCTAACAACTCATATTTTGATTAAGAGTTGTTAAACAACAAAGTATAAACACATTTTTAGACTTCGTTATAAGACGAAAATATTTCTTTTAAAAAGTACTTATCATATGATAAGACACAAGTGTTTCCTCTAACATATGATATAACATGTTGTAGTCTCATTTTCTTGTTGTGGTCAAACAACATGCTCATAAACTTAAGCTAATGTTATACTTTATAAAAAAAAACTCTTTATGCTTATTCTATGGTGCATGAAATATTCGCTTCCTACATCTACCAAGATGATCTGTAAAAGCACATGTCACGTCAATGATCTTAGAAAAGAAGCTAAAGTTATTATACTTTAACAACTCCCTAGCGCGTGCTTTGTGAATGTTAGAAGAGACTATTTTTACTGTACAGTTCAACTCTTCACACAATTTCGAGTAAAGGCACTCTAATCAAGGAGTGGTAAGTTATACCAGTTATGTGGATGTTACTTCAAGATGATAAAAGCATTTAATGCATTCATGGAGCACATTTAATGTGTCTTCTACGTCCAAGTTGATCAAATGAAAGGAAGATGTTTAGATGAGTTGAAGTTGCTCAATGACCAGAACAAGATTTGAAATGAATTTTTTCTACGCCTTATTTAAAACCATCCTTTAAGAAAAAGAACAAGAAAAAGAGATAAATTTTCAAAGTGCCAAATCACTGTTAACTTTTTGTGTGTCCTAAAACAATTTGTAAGAACAAGGACCATGATATTTTGACACCCTTACATGTCATTACATCCATTTGACACTATTACATGACAATTTTTTTTATTCAATTACATGTGCTACATTCATATCTACTTTTCATTTTTTTACTTGGGTTTCAAAAGTACTTATCAGCAAATCACATATGAAAATAGAGGAAATCACTTGAACGCCTTTACTTTTCATAGCATTATAATTGTATTTTTTTGAGATGAGAGGAAATATGAACACACGAGATACTTATTTTTCATATCTGTTAGACGAATTCAAAAGTACTTATCAACAACCCACTTATCAAAACAGAAGAAACCACCTGGACTATATTTTTTCAAAATGAGAGCAACATTAACGTATGAGGTTCCTACTTTCTATATTTGTAACATGAGTTCAAAAATCTTTCTCAACAATTCACATACCAAAACAGAAGAAACTACCTAGACATGGGTGTCATACATTTTAAAAGAGTTTCATAATTTCCTGAAAATACTTCCACTTTGACCTTATTGGATCACAAACAGAAGGACATGAGGAAACTTGAACACATGAGGTTCCTAGTTTTCATATTTGTTAGACAAGTTCAAAAGTACTTATCAACAAACCACTTATCAAAATAGAGGAAACAACTTGGACGCAACTGTCATACATTTGAAAAGAGCTTCATAATTACATGGGTCCCACAACTCATTAAAATATTCTTTTTTTTGCCATGTCACGATGTCAAATGGGGGTACCTTTAAAAATGGTGTCAAACTATGATTTTCTAATTAACAAACTATAAGAGTACCTAAACCTGGTATATGCCGAAAGACATTATCCTTTCTAGTGAACAACCATAGTGATATTTTAGATCACGCTTTAGACAAACCTTAGCTAGGAGTGATTTCTTGTTAAAGAATACTCAACAGTTTTCCAAGGGTGGCTACAATCCAAAAGAATACTTGGGTTTTTTTGCTAAGAGTAGCTAAGTGTTTAAACAATACTTGACAGGTTATCCAAGAATGACTCTGTTCCGAAAGAATACTCGACATATTAATCAGGAGTGACTATATTTCAAAAGAACACTCGTGTTTTAACTTGTAATGTTAGTTTGCATAATGGAACTCAATCAATTGATTGGGAATTAGATGTAGTTTACGTTATCAGATGATCTAGTATAAAAGGTATCTAAGTTCTTCCTTCCTTATATTGTTAAAATTGATGTTATTTCATCTGTGTTAACTTAAGGAGGAGATTTTTTCAAAACTAAGTTTTTGAAGGTCTTGGACAAATTGTCTATCAAGTATAAAATCATCATCTGATGGTGTATCATTAGATGATATTTGTGAAAATCTATAAAATTTTTCAGAAACACAATTCAATTCCCTCTTCTTTTGTTTTGACTAATGAACAAAGATAACTGAAAGGAAGATTTACTCATATTTTTATATTGGTTTATCTAATAGTGCAAACTACATCTAATTCTCACCCAACTGGTTGAGTTTTAATTTGTAGACTATTGTTGCAAGTTACAAACTGAGTATTATTTGAAACTCATTAACTCTTAGCCACTCCTGGCTAAAATCCTCAAGTATTGTTTGAAATGAAACCACGCCCAACTAAAAACAGAGTATTGTTTGGACCTTAACCACTTATAGCTAACCTACTTACTATTGTTTGGATCACAAACACTCCTGGCTAAACACAAAGTATTATTTAGAATGCTACCACTCTTGACTAAGACAGAGTATTCTTTGGACATTACTCACTCCTAACTAAGACATTGTATTTTTATATAACAGTCACTCCTGCCTAAATAAACAAAGTTTTTATTGAAGTGTGATCACAATAGTTTGCTCACTAGAGAGTGTTATGCACTCTCTTCTAGTTTGCTATACGAACATGACAATGTTTGTTTACAAAGATTTTAAGGTTATAGAAAGGTTTTGACAGTGTTTTAGCATTTTCCACTTGATCACATCTTTTGTCTTCTTCTTAAAAAAAATAGCTTTATATAGAGCTTGGAAGAAGAAGTTGTAGCGAATTCCTTTTTGACCATTGAGAATAACTCCAATCTTCTTCGAATGTCGAGCGTAGACATAAAGGTGTATTAAATGTGTTCCATGAAATATTAAATGTCATTCTCCTCTTCAAGAAACATCACAATAGCTGATAGTACTTATCAGTGCTAGCTTTCTATTCAAAATGAAGTAAAAATAGAGACTTTATAAGATAGATAACTGGCTAGAGTTTGACAAATTTGTCTATAGAGTAAAAGTGGTAAAAGTGAAAGAAGCACTTGAATATTTTATTAATAAACTAAAAACAAGTATTTATAGAAAAAGCTAATAGTCAAGTCTCACTTTCACAAAAATGCCCTCTCTTTAAAAATATGTTTCTCCCTTTCTCTCTTTCTTTTCTCTCTAGAGTGTTGTTTCCATCCTTCATTAGTTTGATGATCAGAGGTCACACCACTAGACTCGTGGTGTCGTGGAGAGCAAGTGTGCGCAATTAGATTCTTGAACAAAGTAAGTTCATTTTTTGTCCCTCTTCCTTAGAGTCTTAGGTAAATCATTCCTCTCTAATATTTATGCTCGTATGTGTGTGTGTGTGTGTGTATGTGTGTGAATTGGATGTCGTATGTATGATTGGTGTTGTGATGTTCATGGTTTAAATGGTTGAATGATTTTTGTATTTCTAAGTTATGATGGATGAACTTGGATGATAGAGTTGGAGTGTGACTGATGTAGTTATTGTTAATTGTTTGTAGTATAAATGTGATGTTATGTATCATCTAAACTGAATTTTGATGAATTAAATATAATTAGGTTCTTTTTAGATCATATAATTAGAAAGTAAACAAATACTATAAGTTGTCAAATTTGATCGACGTTTTGTTTAGAAAGGATAGAGTTTCTAAGTAAAGCTTCATAGCAGTTTGATAATAATGAGGATAGGAAAGTGTAATATTTGAATTGGAATTGAGTTGAGTGAATGACTTTTTGGATGGTATTATGTAGTAGTTGACTATTTTTGTAAAACTTATTTCTACATATTTCACTTAAGTGAGAAGATTCTCGCTCAAGCGAGCTTAGTGTAAATTTAGACCTGCTTTCGAGTTTGTTTTCGCATAAGAGAGAAGATTTTCGCTCATGTGAGAGTAGATTTTCACTCAAGCGAGGATATCCTCGCTCAAGTGAAAATAGTATTGGAACTTGAGTGCTCTTGAGACCATTTTCGCTCAATGATGAGTCATTACTTTCCCTTATTTACTTGTCTTTTCGTACCTATTTTGATTAGTGATTTGTGCTTAACTACCTATTATTTTCTTAATTTCACTGTTTGGGCTTCATTTACCAGAATTTCATATTTTTATTTAATTCAAATTTTATGAGCTAATTTTATTATTATTTTCAGGGCATCTTTGGAATTTATCGGGCTTGGAAATTAATTATGGAATTGAAGAGGAGCTCACATTATCAATTTTTTTCGTTGGGCCAGAATTGAAAAAATTTAGGCCCATTAGGTTTAGTGTTGAGCACTTATTTAGGTCTAGCCGCCTGTTACACAAGGGAGGCGAATAGAGAAGTGTAAAATTCATAATTCTCTGTTTTTAGGATTTAGTTTGTTCTCTCTCTCTGGAAAGACTAATTTTATATTTATTTTCTTTTCTCTACAATTACGTTATGTTTTTGTTTCAATTCAATTTTGTTTTCTATTTTAATTTAATTTCGTTTCCTATTTTAATTCAATTTTGTTTCCTATTTTAATTTTGTTTTGCGTTTAATCTCCGTTTGTTTTATTCGAATTTAATGGAAGGCTAATTTATAAGGTTATCCTTTTGATTTAGATTGCAATGAAACTTAGAGATTGTTGTTGTCTTATTTTTGCTCTATTCGCCTGTTAACTCTTCATTTTATTTTTGTACTTAATTTTTTACTGGTTCATGCTTGATGTTTCAGTTAATATAAAATTTGTGTCTTTGTTCATCTTTAATGGAGTGAGTGACGGGTTGTTGGGATGGAATGAATGATGTATGTGAATGCTTAATTTGCATAAGGAAAACTTGTGATAATTCTCTCTTAGTTAATTAATTCTGGTTCAATAAGTTGAGCATGAATTTTTGTATCCTATGATAAACGGACTGTAATCTAATCAAGAGGGTAATTTAATTCGGTTAAGGAAATCTAATTCGGTTGTTGGTTTTTATTTTATTAAATTCAATTATTTCACAAATCCTTTTCCTTTTTTGTGTTTAATCCTTTGACAGAAAACGAGGTCCTTGGGAGACGACCTAGGAGTCGCTTCCTAGTACTGCATTTAACTTCATTTATTTGGCCAGATACGGCTTCAATCACTCAAACGAGAGAAATTTTCGCTCAATTTAATTTCTTTTTTTTTTTTTTAGTTTTGATTACTCGATTCTTTTGTAATTTAATATATGAATTGAATAGAATAAATTGATTTCTAATTTATATCTATTGATGATTTAGTAATTCTTGAGATATTTGGATGAGATTGAAAAGTGAATGAATGAATGAGTAGAGATATATGCATATGATATGATATTGTTAAAGTAATGATTGAGATGGTCAAGATCAAGGCATAATATTAGGAAAGAAATACCCGTGTTTAGGTCAATTAGGATGTGCATTGTCTAAGGATTTGATAAATAACGATTGATATCCTTACTCTACTAGTAATATGAATAAAATAGATGATCATTACTAGATGGTGAAAGTCGAAAGAAGTTTGAACTGGTGACTGCAGCTTGAAACATAGCTGGTCATAAAAGTCTTAGGGAGACTGACCTTGTCATACAAGATTGATGATTCATTGGTTTGGGATTTGTGCAAATTCACAACTTAGAGTTGTATGATAGGTGCATATCTTGGGGTCTATTCAATGCATGAGTCTTCTAGAGTAGAGTCAAGTTTATTTATATGTGTCATAGTCATGTAGTTGAAATTGTGAATGAAATTGAGTGTAATAAATGATTTGATATATTTATGTGTTGATTGATAAATGTAGTTTATTTTAATATTCTAAGATTTTTTTTAAAATATGTTAGCTTACCCTTTTCTTGTTTGTGTTTGTGCTTGTTGTTTTCTATCTATGATGATCATGTGTTACACGAGAGCATATGGTATTGTAGAGGACGCAGTTGAAGATCTTTTGAGTTGAGCAGTCTTTCTTGTTAGGAATTTATTTTGAAAAACTCATATGTAAATGATATTTTGTAAATACGTTTTAAATTTCGTATTAGTATAATTGTGTATTTTGTAGCATATTAAGTGTGAATTACTATAATATATGTGTAATTGTGAAATTATAACTATGTTAGTAGAAGTTTTATTTTGTGGGGTGTTACAAAATAACTTTAACTCGTATATCAAAAGATATAGATGCAAACTTGTGCTATGTAAAAATCATCTTTGTAAATAGGAGAGGAAGATATTCCATACAACATAATAATAAGTTTAAATAATGCTTTCACTAGGTACTATAAAAACTTAGAGTTTGTGTGCACTTTTCGGTTGATTAATGTTTCACTAATTAGACGAAGTAAAAGTTGCAAGTTGTTGTATCATTTATCAAACGAAACACTTGCGTCTTAAATGATCTGCTCATTTTCATATTTCAATGTCTTTCATGTTTCTTACTTTGTTATGATAACCACTTAGTCAAAATCATGGGGTTGTTGAACTTTTGCTCTAACAATCTTCCCACTTTTTTATGGTGTTTAAAACAATATAGTTTAAACATGAGATTTTTGCAAAAGAGATAACAACAGATTAAATTTTCAAAAATATTTTTGAAACGAACAAACTCTCAAATAAAATATCATAACACATAAGTTTGGTGGTTGTCAAAGTTTTTAATAACATGAAAAAGGAACTTCGATCTTGGAGTCAAACTTTATAACATAGTATATCAAAAACAAAAGAAAATGCAATACATATGCTTGAAATCCCTCTCCCCCTTATTTTGTGTATCTATCTTAATAAAGCTTTGAATCTCTACTAAGCTTCACTATGATTCGTCAACACTTTACACAAAAGTAGTTATGGCTACCTTCACCTTTATATTCTTGGATGTCGGGAAGAAACGGGCTAAAAACTTAGTCTTTACATCATTCCAACCAGTCAAACTTTAGTTAGGGTATGATTGAAGCCAAACCTTAGCCTTTTCGGTCAGAGAGAATGGAAACAATCTTAAGAACAATGCCTCCTCATCGGTTCCCATGATTCCAACTAAGCCACATAACTCATAAAATATGTATAGATGAGTATGTGAATCTTCATAATCTAAACCAGAAGATGTGAGCTTATAACCTATAAGAGCTCGGGCTTCCTCTCAATAATCTTTTCATTCATAATGGGCCTCACAATACTAGTGAAGTCTAAGACTCGTGTATGTGATTGAGTTCCCTATTTTTCTTCTATAATTTTGAGTCTCTTTAACCATCTCTTCAAGAAGTTCAAAATTTGGAGTGATAAGTGGAATAGAAGAAGATTATACTATATATACTAAAGATTATAACAAAGTGTTACTCTAAATAAATTATATATACAAAAACTAAAGTAAAATAAAAGAAAACATAAATAAAATGAAAAAAAAAAGTCGAGTCTAAAAGAATTATAAAGGTAAATCTTTTATGTATTGGAACACAAATCCCCGACAATAGCACCGAAAACTTGTTAGCAAAATTTGCAATGATGGTAAGTGCACTAATCGCAAATATAGCAAGTAATGGATATACCATTCTCTACCAAGGACTTATCCAACATAAAACAATTTATACAATTATAATAAATTTAGACTCAAAAAATAATCCATAATTCAAATGTTGTGCAGAAAAATAAAATTGAAACAAATAAATATTTTTAGAATTTTTGTATCAACACTTAAAACACAAAACAAGGGTAAAAGATTAATAGAATGAAACTTTCAAGGTTAGATTTCACCAAACATCACTCTCATGTATGAAATCAATTTTCTTCTTTTAAATCAATAATCAATTTCAACCCACAAAATTACTCAAACTTGATTCCTCATCACATGAGCCTAGGGATTTTCTATTAACAGTTAATTCATTGATCAATTATATAAATGAATCTTGCATTCAGAAAAGGATCTTAATGGCAATTAATGATTCACACTCTATTCCTAGACATGAGCTTTCATCTGGTAAATTAGTCCAGTTCTAGATTCAAAAAATATTTTCCAATACTTCTAAAAATCAATGGTCAAGTTATGGATTCACACAACAAGCATAAGCATAAAATTAATATATTGATGTATTGAAAGAAAAGTATTTATGATAAGACATAATAAAATTAGTCCAGTTCTAGATTCAAAAGATATTTTCCAATACTTTTAAAAATCAATGGTCGAGTTATGGATTCACACAACAAGCATAAGCATAAAATTAATATATTGATGTATTGAAAGAAAAGTATTTATGATAAGACATAATATAACCCTAAATATAATTACATGAGAGTTCCACCTTATTACATCACCGCAAAAATAATGAGTTTAGCTCCTTATAGTCATGACAACACCAACAACCAACAAGCACAATGGAAGATGGTGGATTAGCTCCTTAAAGTGTTGCCATGTCACATCCTCTCTTTTTGCTTGCCTTTTCTGATGCCCATTAATGATAAGAAAATTAATTGAAAATAAATTTAAAAAATTTTAGAAAGGCTAGAAATTTGAATAGTTGATCTGATTATTATTCTGATTAATTGCAAACGATTTTCTGCTTAATAGTGATTAAATGCTGATAATTTTCAATTAAATGCTGATTGTCTAATAATTGATGCATTTTCTTTTTGAATTGTTATGCTCATCCTTTTTATTCTATAGGCTCCATTTGGTTAATGTTCTAAAATAGTAATTAGATAATTTGTTTATTTTTCGAAAAGTAGAAAAAATAATGATAATAAATATATATTTCAAAATAATAATAATATTAAAATAAAAAAAAATTAAGTATTTATTTTTATTTTTATTGTTGTGTTATTTAGGTTGCTTTCAATAAATGTAAAAATGAAAAAAAAACAATAAAGGAAAGAAAATGAATTAAAATAATAATAATAATAATAAAATGTGTCAGCCATATTATCTCCAATATTCCCCATTTATTCCCCATATTAATTTTATTTTCGAATTTGATTATATGTATGGGAGGTTATGATGTCATAACAGCAATAATGGTACAATTCTGCCCATTTTTCAGTCTCTGTTCGTCCTTGGGATTTAGGTATGTATTGTTCTCCCTTCACACACACCTTTGCAAATCATGAGTGGGGCCCTGTACCCGGGTCTGTAAAGCTTAGAAATAGAGGAGTTGTGTAACAAAACTGGGCAGATGTACGTCCTAACCCAGGTGTGCGAAAACTCCAGCTAGAGTCTGTTCCCTTTATTGTCATGTCTATAAAGATTGTCATTACTAACTGATATGGATGTGTGGTAAAGGGGGCCATAGCTCTAGTGGCCTTTATTAGGTAATTAGGATAAGCCACCTTTGTGAATATATTTACATGCTTAGAATTAAGCATCATTAAGGCAAACCCTAATTAGGACACTAAGGGAGACTTTTTGCAGCTCAATTATCTATTGTCATTCATCACCAATAATTATTCAAAATTAAAAAATATTAATCTCATTTTTCCCTAGCATACAATATATTTTTTTTAAAACATCAATCTCATTTTCTTAAAGAAAATTTGTGAGAGTGGGCTGAGAACAACTCTGGCTAGAAAAGACTTGGTACTTAAGCAGTCCAATTGTGACTCACCTCTCTTTCCTGGGAGTTTACTTGGTATACTTTCAACACTTTTTTTTTTTAAAAAAAGAGAGAGATCTTTTATATAAAAACAACAAC
>Ga0209700_102179_pt1 | contig 40105 bp, 28 predicted proteins | sample SiratroredBW_FD_187528 | JGI IMG/M metagenome (GOLD analysis project Ga0209700, IMG submission 187528) | Root nodule microbial communities of legume samples collected from California, USA - Siratro red BW (SPAdes) (version 2) | ecosystem: Host-associated > Plants > Roots > Nodule | place: USA...
TAATTTTATTATATTATTAATAATATTAATATTGGTAATAAAAATAATAATAATAATAATATTAGTATTTATAATAATAATAATGTTAATATTAATTTTATTAATAATAATAATCATTATAATAATAATTAATATTATTAATATTCTCGACAATAATAATATTATTATATTAATAAAAATAATAATTATAAAAATATTATTAATAATATTATTAATGTTAAGAATAATAGAAATATAAATTTTTATTGCTATGTAACTTTTGTATGTAATTTAATTTTTTTAATGTGGGTTTTATAAATGCACTAAGAAAACGAGCAAGAATATCTTTCTCCGGAATAAAATTCTTAATCTTTCTCGTCGTTTATATTTCTAGAGGTAAAATGATATGAATAGAAATGCATATCATCATTACTATTATTAATATTAGTGGGAGAAGTAATGAAGTAGAATGTAGATGTCATTAAGGCAATACTAAATTGTTATGAATTAAAGTTATCACAAAAATAGATGTGAGGCTTTTGGGACCGAAGAAAGGGAAGTAAATGATATGACATACACACTGTCACTTGATATCTTTCCCTTTCAGCTACTTAGAATCGTTAATTCGAGATAAAATTAGGAAGGAAGAGCTATGGAAACCAATTGTAGATAATTTTACTAAGAAGTTAAGATCATGGGACATGTCCAATGCAGTGAATTTATGCACAATAAAAGTCATCTTAACATCTTTATCATTGTTAGATGTATCATCTTTTAGAATTCCTAAAATGGTTGCTAAGAAACTAACTCAATTACAAAGTGCTTTCTATGGGGTGTAGGAGAAGAGATTATGAAGATTCACTAAGAAAGGTTGGAAAAATATTTGTAGGACAAAGTATGATAGGTTAAGAATAAAAGAGCTATGCTGGTTTAACGGGGCATTCTTAATGGAGATGAGATATGCATCGAAAGGACCAATTCTGTGTTGTAATGGTATAAATATAAAGTCTAAGTATGGAGGGTGGGTAGCCATGAAGAGCAAGGAAGTACCTAAAAAGTCTACAAGATAATGGAGGAACATGAACAAGATGTGTGGGATAAGGAAATCAGAATTGATGATTTCGTAACATTAGGATGAAAGTAGGAGAAGAAACTAAAGTGAAATTCTAGATAAAAGTATGGATCGAGTACCAATAACAACATTTAAGTTCGTTCTTTATAATAGATTGTTCATGATAGATAGAACTAGAGAATAATAGGATGGAGTGTTGGTGAGAATAATAGGATGGAGTGTTGGTGATGGAAGCATTTCCAAAGCAGTAGAGGATTCAAAATTATTAAACTTTTCTAAGTTTGTAAGAAGAAACTCAATACTTAGTTACTCTTCTAAGAAAGAATCCTTAGTGAATAATCTAGAAAAATAATATCATTTTTGAGACTTTAGAAGAACGAAATGAAAGCATGATAACAATTTAATTCAAGTTCAATTTAAAGGTGAGTTTACAAGAGCCAAGGGACTCTATATATAGATGCTTAGCTCTCTTGCACTTTTTGTTATAAAAGATGCGGGACATAACAAACAAAAGTGCAGTTGCCCTAAGCTAAGTTTGGTGCATAAATGGTATGGAACTTTTACACTATGATCTCATTTCTCCTAGTGTTTGGCAAAAAATGGGTTTTCTCCTAGGGTTGGTCATAAGTGAGGGCCAAATAAAGTCCACACATGTCTCTACAACACACTGATAATATTTATTTTTAGTCAATTTTTATATTGAAATCAACTTTTAATTCTAAGCTTGGAATTTGTTTATTTGTTATTTTATTATGATTTTGTTAATAATTGATTACTGGAGTTTGAGAATGAAAAGTTACACTAACTTATCTTATTTTACCTAAAATGTTGAACAGGAAACATTAAATTCAAACAAATAGGATAGAAACCCTTGAAAGAGGATATAGAAGTGGAAGTTAACTCAGGACTGTTGAGCTCGTCCCCAAGAAATTGAGCCCATCCACACAAAAGTTAAGAGCAAATACGTTGAATTGCACTTGATGCCATAGGAGTTGAGTCGGGAGTAAGTTGGGCCGAGAGCCTCTGCAGTAAATTGAACCTATGCCAATAAAGTTGAGTCAGACGTGAACGTTGCTAAAGCCAATCTATTTAAAAGGGCTTTAGGCATTAAGGTTAGATATCTTCGGCCAAAGAAGAGCAAAAGTCATACTTGGATGATCATCTTTAGGGTTCCTTAGTGTAATAATCTTATTCAATTGTTCATTTTTAATGCTTGGTATTCTCATGCGTATGAGAAACCATGTTGGGATTAGATGTAACTGTTAGCACTGTTGCTATTGTGTGATTTGATGAAGTCAACACTGGATCGAGAAGGGCATGTGATGTGTGATTTGATGAAGTCAACTCTGGATCGAGAAGGGCGTGTGTTGAGGAAGCCTTTGTTGAACCAAGAATGTTTTTAGAGCCTTACTGGAACGAGAGGGTTGTGATTTGGTTAATGTCAACACTAAACCAAGTTCGTACGCTTGATGAAGTCCTTATAGAACCTAGAAGGATTTTGGATTGTTGAAGAAAACTTGGACCGAGAGTGGAGTTCAGTTGAAGTTATATTGGTCCCATGAAGACATGTTTGCGGTCTCCAAAACTTCACCTAAGGTACCCCCTATTAAAGAAGGGGTAACCTCTGTGGCTTTGGGCTCTCAATCAGTAATGTCTTCGGTTACCAAAACTTTACCTAAGGTAACCCTGTATTAAAGTAGGGGTAACCTCTGCGGTTTTGCAAGCTATACAAAAGTGACTCTTGTATCTAATGCAGATCATGCATAAGAAACATCTCAATCATCCAATGCGGTTTGAGAAGTTAATATTGTGTAACAGGTCATTACGACCTATGTTGTCAACACAATTATGTAGTCTTAGTGATACGGTTTCGGTCTTCGAAGATACATCAAATACGGATACACGTCTCGGGTTTAGGTGATGGAGATGCGGCCACATGTTGATTCGACCACATGGAGATACGACCACATGTAGATGTAGTCACAACCTTACGATGTTGTGGCACATGGAGATATAGTCATACTAAGACACGTCATAAGACGATGCGACGCAAGTAGATGTGGCCACTCAGAGACACAAATCTTGGTCATACACTGACATAGTTGCGGCCACTCACAAATACAATACTGAGTGATGCGATCATGCATAGATACGGCCACTCAAGGATATGACCTTTGAGATTGAGGTCATGCAAAAGCGGTGACTCACAGATATGGCTCACAGATGCGGTCTTCATGATACGACCATGCAAAGATAAGGCTTTGCTGACGTGGCTTGTTCTCATTGGTTTAGAGACGTTTTACGTGAGTTGTCCTTTAAAACATGAGCATGCACATTCTTAACCATGTGATGAGCTTCATAACTTCAAATGTTTTTTGAAAATGCTTTTACATAAAATACACATTATTTTTTCAAAATATAAACTTAGTAAAAAGTATGATTTGCGAAAATCTCAATCGATTGACTGTGGTTTTCAATCGATTGAATTGAGTCAGTTTATTCTATTTTTGCAACTGCTTTACTTATAAAATAATGCCATGCCTTTTGAAAATAGAGGACGATTACATAGTGATTTTTACATTGCGTTTGAGAGAGCTTTTATGTGAGAAGAGAGTTTTCTTAGTTTTTACAAATTTTTCATATAAAGAAAGATCAAGATCATTGTTCTTGAAACTCTCATTTGGTGAATATTGTGCTGCTCTATTTTTTGATTCATCAAAGATAATATTTTCTGCACTGGTTTCTTCTATGTGTATTGAACTTTAGTGTGCAAAACTGTGTTTCTTTTTCATTCTCTATTGTATTGGTGTTTGTGTAGACTACGAATTGTATAAGGTTTATGTTTGTAGTGGTGTAGTAGGTTTCTGCACTAGTTTGGATATCTCTGTAGGGTTCAGAGGTGTGTTTTTACTGCAGGGTGTAGTGGGATCTTGCGGGGAGCAAGTGTATTGAACTGTTCTTGGTTGAATTGAGAAAGAGTGAACCAACATAAATCTTGGTGTTCTTGCTCTCTCTCTTTTCTTTATCTTGCATGCGCTTATCTTTACATATTATTATTTATGCATGCATGGTGTAATTGTTTGATTCTACATTTTGGTTCATTGCTTTTGTGCTGACCATTTTGGATTCACGTAATTAATTGGGTTAATAAAGAACATTCATTCTTTAGTAAATTCTTTCCAAAAGTTTACGAAATTTTTTTAAAGGTTCAATTCACCCCCTCTTAAACTTGACCTAAATCATTTTCAATAACCTACTGAACTCTCATGTAATCAATATTGGTTTTATATGTATATCTTTCCTTTCAATATTAGTATTTTAATTCTACACTTAATGCTTGTTGTGGTAATCATTCATGGCTTGGATTCTTAGGATATTGGAAAATATCGTTTATAATATAGAACTGGATTGAAATACCTTATAGTGAAAACAAGTATTATTTATATAATTCATCATGGAATTGACGATTAATAGGTAAGCTTAGACTAGTTCACCTACGAAATTAGGGTTTGGCTATTATTTTCGGTTGACATTAACATTTGTTATGAAAGAAGGTAATTGTTTTTATTCATGATAGTGAGGTTTGGTGAAGTCTAACCCTAACAATTTCATTCCATTCATCTTTATCCTTTTTTCTATATTCAAAGTATTTGATAAAAATATGTAAAAGTATTTAATTATTTTTAAAAAATTTTATTTTCTTGCACACAAATCAAAATTATGGAATTATTCTTTAGTCTAATTTTGTTATGATTGTGAGTATTGTTATGTATTGCCCAAGTCCTTTGACAGATAACAATACTTAATTCTTGTTACATTTGTGACTTGTGCACTTGCCATTGGAAGCAAAATTATAGCTAACACATATTACAGAAGAAAACAAGATAAACTACTTCTATACAATATTTATTAGACTAAGAAGAAGGAAGAAAAATCCTATTATTCTACTCTTCACGTGTAAAGTTTTCCTCTATGAGGCTTTATCTTCTTTTTTCCTCTTACCCAAAGGTCATGTGAGTGAATGGCTTCTATCATTCACTCCCTCATAAGAAGGATATGCCATCATATTTGATTGATGTTCAATGATACTAATGATAACTTTTATTTTTATCATATTTTTGGGCTTATTTTTATAATAAAATCAACTCTTTCTAAGTTTAAAACCTACTTAATTCTCTATTTTATTATATTTCTATTAATAATTGATTATTATATTTTGAAAATTGACATTATTTTAAATTATTTATTTATTCCTAATAAATGAACAAGAAGCATTAGATTCAGAGGAGAAAAGGATTCAAGCCCATGAAGAAGGAAATAAAAGATAAAAGTTTACACAAATAAATTGTGCTCGGCACCACTTTAGCTGGGTCAGGCGCCAGTTAGGGCCTTGAGAAGTCATGGATTTGAAGTTACACCGGCACCACTTTAGTTGGGTCAAGTACAGACATCTTTAACCTAACACTTTTGTGTATTTAAAGAGGTCTCTACAATAGAGTGGAGCGCTCTGGAGACTCCACTCAACTCCACTCTATCTGGGAGTCAGGCTCCTCCTGACAGTTAGAAAAATATAGCTTTGGATGACGGCTAGGGTTTGTCGGATTTCATTTTCTCCTCTTTGTATGTCCATCTTCCTCCATTGTTCATTCTTCTCATCTTGTTGGCATTTGATGTAATTAATAGAATTCTCATGTAATCAATATTGGATTTATATATATGTCTTTCATTTCAGTGTTACTATTTTGTTTTTGTACTCATTGCATGTTGTGTTGATTAATTGCTTGATCATTGATTCTTAGGGCACTGGAAAATATCATTTGTAATCTAGAACTGAATGAAAATGATGAAAGCTTGTGTCTAGAAATAGAGCATGATTCCTTTGTTGTCTTAAGATTCTTGTGGCGATTGTAAGTTTTATTTATATAATTGATCAAGGAAATGACGGTTAATAGATAAGCTTATACGCATTCACCTAAGAAATTAGGGTTTGAGTATTATTGTGGATTGATATTGGCATTTGTTTGGAAAGAAGGTAAATGATTCTATGCATGAGAGTGAGGTTTTATAATGTTTAATACAAAAATATATTTTAATTATTTTTTTCATAAATTTTAATTTCTTGTTTATCAATTTAAATATTGAGGGGGGGTGAATTGAACTGTTAATTATTTTTGAATAACTTTTGGTAAGAATGTGATTTTTTATTAATCAATGCACAAGTATCATAATTCACACAAAACAGGCCAATTAAAATGACAAAACAATAAGCTAAAAAATAATTTTCACATGTGTCTAGAAAAGCAGTCGATTAAAATGAGAAAACAATTGATTAAAATTCCTTAGTAGTGATTGAATAGAATAATAACAGGTTAAAATACAATACAAAGATTGAAATTTAACCTACAGTACTTGAACAAAACTTAGTGGCAATGGCGTGAAAAAACAATTGATTAAAATTCCAATTCAATCGATTAAAATTTTCCAGTTACAATATTCCATAAAATTTAACAGTGATCTTGGTTAAAGGACTCTTCCAAAATTGTTTGTAATCAAGAAAGACCTAAAAAGATCTTTACAAAATTTTAGTCCAGAAAATTAACAGATTGAATTTGAAAACAATAGGTCAAAATTTATCAGAAATGTATCAAATAAATTTTAAAACAGTGAAGACAAAAATAGTGAGTTAATATGTTGTACCAGTTTTATAAAAAACCATAAATGAGAGTAAAAGAAATCTAATTATGATTAAATCAATTATACAAGGGTTTGTAAATCAAGAGACATGTAAAAATCAATTTTTATATGCAGTCCAGAAAATGAATTCGTTGACTCGCTTTTAATCGATTGTTTTTATTACCAGAGACAAATTCTTAAGTGTTGCCCAAAAAATCAATTGATTGTTTTCATATTTAATCAATTCTTTATACCAAAAAAACAATTTACAATGCAAATTTAACACGTGATTAATGAAAGGCACAAAAAATGAGGGGGCACACAAGTTTTTTATATCTAGTTCCTTTGCAACTCTGGCAAAGGTTCCACTAATCACAAGATTACAAACAAAACCAAGTCCAAGAACCAATCTTGAACCCTACAAGATTACTCAAGAACACCTATGTAGAATACTACTACATAGTTTGCAGAACCCTATTGCAAAAACAATATGGAAACACTATCCAAACAAAAATACAACTCGTAACACACTTAATTCTATCTAAGTGTATTACAACAACACAAATATCTGAAAATGAAGTACAATCTAAGAACAAAACCAATACATCAGCCAAAATGAACCAAGACACTAAAAGATGACTTCCCTGGACTCAAATTCTCCTGTAGGATGCTCCAATTAGTCAAATCTAAGCAATAACCCTTCCAAGATTGGGAATCTAGGTGAATCTTTGATAAATCTCTGATCAACCTCTCAAAACTCAGAAACTTGCTCTCAAAAGCTCTCTCTAATGAAAATGTTAAGCACCAGTACCAATGTAGTGCAGTAGCAAATTTAGTACAGTACAAAACCACATAAACCACATAGTCTCTCCCATTGAATTCACAAATGGGAAGAGATAAAAAACATCATAAAAGCAAAAAATGAAATGCATGAAAGTGGAATAAAATGGTCCAGTTTAGTGCTGTGATGTCACAAATATAAAGATGCAGAAGTGTCTAGTCCTCATTTCTAAAGTTCATGGAGTCTAGCTGGTCTTGCACATGCTCAATGTCACTGTGCAACAGTTGGAACCTTGCAGCACAATACTCATGGTGCATTTTTTGCTCTCCAAAAATGTGATCCAATCTTCCCAATACCATCTGTTCAAATCTGGAAAGGGGCTCTCCACGATCCATGGGTGGATTGTAAGGCACCATGGCAAAGTTCTCTACAGCAGCAGTGATATCCTCTCTTGTTGTACCACTCGGTCCAACTTCTCCAATACTGTCCCCTTCTGCCTTGCACACCCATGTGCCATTGCTGGACTTTTTCAATCCAATCTTGTGCAACATAATCTGGTTCACTTCACTAGTAGGCTTAACTATTTATGACAATTCATTTTCCAACTCTACTTCCAAGAATTCTAACAACCTTGAAATCAACACAACATATGGTAGCTTGTAATTTGGCAACCTCTTTAACTTGATGATGTGATCTTTCATGACATATACCCACTTCACCATCATTCTGTTGCTGCCCTTAGGAGTGAGTATCCACAAAATGATGAAGACTAGAATCCGAGGGTTCATGGCAAGCTTTTCCACACCAAAGCTCTTCACTTTGGCATTCGGGTTTCTGAAACAAGTCCTATAGGATTGGATCTTTTTGAACTCTTTAATTGATCCCTTTATGACCTTCAAGCCCTCGTATTTCAGGCCTACAACCGCATACCAAACAACTGGAGTTTTGACCATGTCAACCCCTTTGACATGGGTCCACATTTCCTCTCCATCAAGAGAGAGATTTGTGTAGAACACCTTGACAAGGTCTAGATAAACCGTTTCCAAAAGAGTCAAGAACTTTTTCAATTTTTGGAAGTTGACCAACCTCTTCACTTGATTGAGTTGCTCTTCCTTTAGTCAGTCGGATTTGATAACTTTTGGCCCTATGATTATGTTCCTGCTAAAATCATGGAGGTATGACAACATCTGATTTTGATCTCTAAAGACCACTTTTCTAGGTGGCCAAATTCTTCATCTTGTGAGGAAGAGTTGGCATAAGCTCTCTTGTTTATTAGCTTAGAACTATGTAGGAGGAGGAGCTAGATGCACAATGCTTATGAAAAAGACAAGTGGGGTGCAACACATGAAAATCGATTATGTTTCTAAATGCAAATGCAGTGTAAAATGCATGTGATATGCAACAAGTACCAATTCATTGCATTAATTCAAAAGTGCAATCAATTATTCATTGAAATAGCTAAGTAGTTTACGCAGTCAAAGCTTGAACAGTCACAAAATCAACCTGTTAATTGGACCAACCAAAGCAGCAAAACTGCCTTTTTGACCATGAGTCATCTAACTTATGCAATGAGGAACAAATCAGTGGTGCATTTGTTGGTTCAATGTGTTGTCACGAGTTTCAACCCATTGAAACATGTGGAAAATCGTTGGGTATCTCCTGCACACTTAATACACTATTTAGCTAATTAAATTCGCACAGAAAATATAAATTAGAGAAACTGTAAGTAAAATTAACCAGAATGCATCAGATTTTCAACTCGATATTTATGAAAATCAATCAATTAAATTTATCAGTACCAAATATTTTTAAATCTGCAGTTTTTGAAAAACACTCAACTGAAGATTATGAACACCAAATTTTCAACTCATTGTTTTTGAAAAAAAAATCATTTGAAAATATTTTATCAAATAACATTAGAGGCTGATTTAATGGAAGACATTTGAAGCATAAAAAATACCAAGTTTAGTTCCCAAAAAGTTAAATCTATCTCTTGCTAAGGGTTTCGTGAAAAAAAAATCAACAAGCTATTTTTCGGTTTCAACAAATTGAATTTCACAATCATCATTGCTCGCATGATCCTTTATGAAATAGTGGTGAATTTCAATATGTTTTGTATAAGAGTGTTGCAAAGGGTTTTTAGTCAAGTTAATGGCACTTGTATTATCACATTTGAAAGGAATTTATAAAGAGTAAGTCCGTAGTCACTTAGTTGTTGTTTCAACCATAGGATTTGAGCGGAATAGCTCCCTGCAACTATATATCCGACTTTAACAGTTGATAGGGCAACACATGCTTGCTTCTTGCTATGCTAAGATATTAAGCTAGATCCAAGTAGACGACATGTTCGACTTGTGCTTTATCTATCTAGGTTGCACCCATCAAATTCTGAATTTGAGTAGTCTTTATGGAACTCCTCTAGGATACCACAAGCCCACATTGATAGTTCCCTTAAAGTATTTTAGAATCCTCTTGGCAGCCTTGAAATGTGACTCCTTAGGATTTGATTGAAACCTAAACCATATGAAAACACTAAACATAATATCAGGTCTACGAGTAGTTAGATAAAATAATGATCCTATAAGACCTCTATATTTAGTTTGATCAACAAAAACCCCCATTTCATCTAAGTAATACCTGGTGGAGATAGGTGTTATTGCCTCTTTGCATTTATCCATCTTAAACTTCTTCAAGAGCTCTTTGCAATATTTTGATTGACATAGGAATGTCCCATCATGGACATGTCCCATTTTTCATTTGCTTCACTTGCAACCCAATGAAGAAATTCAATTCTCCCATCATGGACATGTCGAATTCACCCTGTATAGTTGACACAAAATCTTACAGAGACTCTCATTAGTAGAACCAAAGATAATATCATCCACATACACCTATACTAAAATGATATCATTATTAATTTTTCTAATGAAAATGGTCTTGTCAACTTTGCCTCTTTCATAGCCTTGAGAAGTGAGGGAGTTGCTCAACCTTTCATATTATTGCCTCGCGGCTGCTTCAAACCGAACATAGCTTTCTGCAGTTTGTATACATGTTTTGGATGCCTGTGATCCTTAAAGCCAGGTGGTTGAGAGACATAAACTTCTTCATTTATATAACCATTTAGAAAAGCACTTTTCACATCCATTTGAAATAGTTTAAAACCACACAACATGCATAGGCAAGCAGTAATCTAACAACTTCTAATCTAGCAACAAGAGAATAAGTTTCACCAAAATCAACACCTTCTTCTTAATTATGTCCCTTAGCTTCCAACCTAGCTTTGTTTTGAACTATTATGCCTTGCTCATCTAGTTTATTCCTAAACACCCACTTAGTTCCAATTACATGCATAACTTGCGTTATAGGAACCAAAACCCACACATTATTCTTGGAAAACTAATTTAATTCATCATGCATTGCTTCTATCGATTTGTCATTAGTCAAAGCATGATGTATAGAACTAGGCTCAATTTGAGAAACAAAAGGCATATTTTCACAGAAATGTTAAGAGTATGTCTAGTCGAAACTCCTTGTTCTATCTGACCGATGATGTTATCCAGAGAAAAGTCACGAGGAATTCTCCACTCTGTAGATAGGTCAACATTGCTCACAGGTGCAGGCAGTACTTCTTCATGAGTTGGAGCTTGTCATTTTGCTAAATCTACAGTTGGCTCTTCATCTGATAAATTCAATCGATTTAATTTCTGAATAAACGATTGTTTCCTTGCAACAAGTCACTACTATCTTCCCCATTTGCACTGTTTTTAGAAACATCTCGTAATTCAAGGTTAGCTTCATCAAATAAAATATGCATAAATTCTTCAGCAGTCATAGTCTTTTTATTATAAACTCCATATAAATAACTATGAGATGAGTAACCAAGAAAGATATCTACATAAACCTTTCCATCAAACTTTCCAAGATTATCTTTTCCATTATTCAATACAAAACATTTGCAACCAAAATATTTAAAACGACTTATATTTGGTTTTCTGCCCTTAAAAACTTCATAGGGAGTCTTTTTCAAAATGGGTCTGATTAAAACACAGTTTAAAACATAGCAAGCAGTATTAATAACATATGTCCAAAATTACTTTGGAAGTTTTGAGTCATTTAATAAAGTCCGTGCTAACTCGTCCAAAGATCGATATTTCCTCTCCACAACTCCATTTTGTCGGGGACTTCTTGGAGCAGGAAAATTATGTTGTATACCATGTTTATTGCAAAATCTCTCAAACCTATCATTCTGAAATTCTCTCCCATGATCATATTTGATTACAGAAATATTACAATTATTTTTGTTTTGCAAAACTTTGGCAAGCTGTTTAAAGGTTGTGAATGCATGATCCTTAGTTACAATGAATAATGTCCATGTGAATATAGAATAATCATCAACAACCACTAATCCATATTAGTTACCACCTATGTTCATAGTACGAGAAGGACCAAATAGATCCATGTGAAACAGTTCAAGGGGTCTAGTAGTGGAAAAAAAAAATTGATTTAAGAGTAGTCTTCCATTGTTTCCCCTTTTCACATGCATCACATACTCTATTTCTCTCGAACTTGAGTGCAGGTAGTCCATCTACTAGATTCCAAGAAACAAGTTTATTTAGATGGTGCATATGTATATGAGCAATCCTCCTATGCCAGAGCCATGAATCACCATTCTTCAAGAGTAAACAAGTCATATTAAATGCTATGTCACAGATATTCAACAAGTTGCATATAAAAATTCTCAACCACACAAATTTTTAAGATTAAGAGAATGTGGCCACGTGGACTTTGCCAACCAAACTTTTGTTTAATTCTCCAAGAAAATTGTTTATTCAACACCCAATTTGGCAACTATTACTTTAATTTAGCAACTTAGTGCTAAACACTATGCAATTTTTTCTCTCAAACAATTAGGTCATCTAGATCACTTTCTTGGTCTGGAAATCAAATATATGTTAGACCATCATTCCATTGTTATGACTCAAAGTAAATACATTCAGGACTTGCTTCACAAAACACATATTGTAGAAGCTCATTCCATTTCTTCCCTTATGGTTTATAATTGCAAATTATCTAAATTTGGGGTTGATCTCTTCTCAAATCCTACTCTATATTTCTCAGTGGTAGGTGCTCAGCAATATGCCACTCTCACGAGGCCAGAAGTTAGCTTTATTGTCAACATAGTCTGTCAATTTATGGCCAAACAAATGGAATCTCATTGGACTGTGGTTAAATGAATTCTAAGGTATCTTAAAGTACTTTGTCTCATGGACTAAATCTTCAGTCTACATCTCTTGCATGGCACTTAAAGACTTTTGTTATGCTTACTACTTAAGGAGCAACCATCTATCTTGGTTCCAATTTAATATCTTGGTTGTCCCATAGGTAGAAAGTTATTGCTCGCTCCAGTACTAAGGTTGAGTACAAAAGCTTGGCTCAAACTTCTACAGAACTAACATAGATTTCTACTTTGGCCACTAGTTCGAAAGTTCCATTCAGTATTCCAGCTTTTCCCTGTTATAATCAAAGTGTTGTTTCTATTGCTCATAATGTTGTGTTCCGTAGCCACACTAAACATATTGAGATTGATGTATTCTTTGTGCGAGAAAAGGTTGTGGCCTAACAGCTTTCTGTCTATCACGTTCCAGCCCTAAATCACTGGACAGATCTGTTGTCCAATCCACTTTCTTCTACTTGTTTTGTTTTCCTTAGAGGCATGCTCAATGTGAAGTGTTTTTCTTCTGAAAAATCTTCCCCTTGAGTTTGTCGGGTGTATGTAAATTAGTTGGAGTTGTTATTGCTAACAACTCTCTCTTGTATCAATTGAATAAAGTTGTTAGTCGCGGCTAACAACTATCTCCTCTGATGGAGCTTAGCTATAGATACTCTGGAACCTATTTCATTTTACGAGTTTACAACATGTATACAATTTAGTTTGTTAGCAAATTCTTTCTCATGTAGTTTCTTTTACAAGGAAAAACCAAATTAATCTGTGAAGAAGAACACAACCAAGACCATAATTATTTATTATTACGTTTTCTATCAGTATCCTACAAGACCATAAGAAACAAAATCACTCTTCAACACCTCCACAACATAACATAACTCTCATGCCAAAAATCTTTCAGTATATTCCTAAAAATTCTTATCCTATGCATAATTCTCTAGTTAAAGTATATAATACAAAAAGAGACTAATCAAAGAAACACAATTGATTTTATATCTTACAATTAAGATCAACCTAATAATTATTGCGGTAATTACATATAACTCCTATGATGTAGTCTAGTAAAAGTCTATTAAGTAATTTCTAAAACTTAAGTCAGAACATTGAATATTTTACCTTCATACTCTTGTATATTACTTAAAAGAAAATTTATTTGATTAACTACCCCTAAAAAAATCTTCCTGAGATATGGATCATCTCCTTACATTGTTCTATTTTCAACAAATCTCTTTACAATCCCTGAAGAACATGATATAAGGATCATAAAAAACATGTTTTAACAGTATTTTGGTGAGGTGCAGAAGTACCTTTGACAGAGTAATTGTATTCAGGGGAAGCAAAGAGAATGCTATCAGCTACAACAATCTTCTGGCGAAAAGCTTCAACTGTTGATGGGTAAGTGTCGTCTATCTCAAGATCCATGTTTAGAAAGTGCAAAGGCGAAATATCAACGTACTCGATCTAAAGTCCCACACTGCTTTCTTTGGTCAGTTCAATCGCTATCAAACTCAACCCAAAATAAATTAAAAATCATAACAAATGAATAAAGTTAGAGTGTGTGTTAGAAACCAACTGGCACGAACAAGGCCTCTGTTGTAAGACCCTTTCTGAAGAAACCAATCCTAAGGGACGAAGGAGGAACCACGCCACCACCACAACAACAACAAACTGTCAAGATCCGGACCTGAACAAACCTGAATACGTGGGTCCAAAGGGGTCGGGTTCGGGAATGAACCTTGCGGTGGCGCTGGCACCAGAGGGTCAATTGCGAGAATCTTGATGCGGCTGTTGGAGGAGATAAAGGGTTGTGGGGATGCAGCGGTGGGCAATGATTCAGTGTGCTTTAGGTTACTATTTGGGGAAGAAATTGAGAGAGTGTAATACCCTAAAAAATAGCTCTAGAATAAAAACTAACCTAGAATTTAGTTTTAGAGATAAATATGATAACACTTATTTCTCTTTTTACAAAAAAGTTGTTTAAGTAAATAAAAGTTAGTTATTTACTTTTTATTTTTATAATAACCACCAACTCTCTCTCTCTCTAAGAAGATATTATCTCTCTAAGAAGATACTCTGTTTTATTTTTATAAAAACCACCAACTATCTCTAAGAAGATATTTTATTTATAAAAACTACCAACTCTCTCAGTTCTTTAAGAAGATATACAGTTTCATTCTTATGAAAACCACTATCTCTCAAACAATTCTTCTTAAAGTTTCCTACCTTTTCTCTCTTGATTTGTGATCTTATAGGTTATCAGATTGACAATCAGAGGACACCTCTAGATTCCTAGCGTTGAGTAGATCAAGAGTGTTCGATCACATTCTTAAACAGAGTTAGGTTGTCGTGATTTTAGATTTTTTGAAGTTCTTTGAGTATCTCTACTCTATAGCGGTAAGGGAAGCTAGTTTGACTGTTTTTTATATATAATGTAATTATTTATTTTATTAAATATGAATTGAATGAATTTGAATTAAATGGAATGAATGTTTATGTATGGTATGATGTAGTATCAATGTTTGTGAATGATGTGGTGTGTGATCAAGACATAGTATCTTTAGGAAAGGAGATACCCGTGTTGAGATTATTAGGACGTGCATTGTTTGGAGATTCGATCTATCTAAGGAGGTATCCTGACTCTACTGGTACATTGGATTCATATAAATGAAGTTTACCAGTTAGTGAAGAGTAAAAGGAGGTTCATATTGCCATGTTTAAGGTTTGAAATATGAGCTGATCGGAATAGGACATATGGATTAACCCTGTGCATATGGGAATTGTACCTGAGGGTTGAAATAGGAACTGATCGGGACAGACTGTATCTGAGGTTTGAAATATGAGCTGATCAGGACAGATGGATGGTATATGACAGGTGCAAACCTCTGAGTCTAACTCAATGCACAAGTCTTCCGAAAGTATAGAGTCTAGTGTTTTTGTTTATGAGTCAATATATGTATGATGTGAGATGAATTATGAAAGTTTGAATTGTTGTTGTTTGGTTAAGATAGAAATCCAATTTATGAAAATATATTTTTTTAAAAAGATCTCTAGCTTACCCTTATTTTTGTGTGGTGTTTGTTTTGTTTTTAAATTTGCGATGATCGTGTATTACACGGGAGCAGAGGATTTGATAGAGCAGAGGATTTGACAGGTGGTGTAAGTGTCAAGTGCATTGTTGGAGACGCTTTATTTTAATTTATTTTATTTGTAATTTTATGAAGATATTTTTATTAAATCTTATTTGGAGAAGTATATTTTGAAATACATGATGAATGTATGAATTTTTATATTCAAGTTTATTATATATTTTAAAATTCTTATTGTATGAAAAATATGGGATGTTATAGAGAGTGTTGTGGAGAAGATGAGAGGGAACCTGGAAGTGGAAGGATCTTTGGAGGGAATGTTTAAGTGAGCTAAAACATTTTTTTTTATATTTTAATTATTTTAAATTTTTATTTTATCTACGGACTAAGTATGTTACCCACTACAACATATTTTTCCACCATCTAATATATGTATGTAATGTATTTCTTTTCTAATTTCTCTCTTTTTTAGGAGTAATGACATTACCCATGGAATTATCAGTAGATAACCTCAATTTACATACAGAAAAATGTTCGTGGGTAATTATCCGTGGGAAAAATGACTTTTTCTTGTAGTGGTTTCTTCATCCAAAATACTTTTACGAGTCCTTTGCACCCTTTTTGAGCCAAAAAAAAAATATTTCTTTCAAAATACCCTAAACAAGGATCATCAATATGTTGAAACTCGTTCCAAGGTTCCAATAGAAGAGATTCATCAAAGGAGTATGTTAAAAGCTCCTAAAACCATCAAATAAGGAATATGTTAAAAGCTTCTAAATCCATCAAAGAAGAAGTACATCAAAAGCTTCTAAAAAAAAGAGTAAAAAAGAAAACAATGATGGAAAGCTTATAGACAAAGACCTTGACTGTTTACAACATTTGATTGATGATCCTTGCTTTAAAATATAAAACCCAAAAATAATTGTTGAGCCTTTGTATCCTTTTCTTCACTAACATACCAAAATTGGGGCAATCCTGTTTCGTGAAAACACACGAACGATAACATATATGAGGATGTACATTCCTAGTATCTTTTCAAATGTCTCAAACTATCATTTACACACTTATCATTTGCCTACGGGTTGAAGCATGCATCAAAGCAGTGTTTCTAAACGAAAAGTTGATAACTACCCCATGTTGACATTAACTTCAAATTTATAATGTGCCTTGTTTTTTTTTTTTTAAAGAAAAGAAAGAAGTCAGTATCTAATGAATTCAACGATTACAAGGAACACCTAACTCTATACATTCCCTTTTTGAAAAATTTTGTACATACATTATTTTTTTGAAAAAAGAAACATGTGTACATACATTGTCATTAAAAATCGTTGAAATTTTTTAAAAAAATACATTCTCCTTTGAAACTTTATACATACATTATCTTTTTGAAAAAAATTGTACATACATTTTTTTTAAAATGAAAAACATTTTTACATACATTGTCATTGAAAATCATTGAATGTTTTTTGAAAAAATACATTCTCCTTTGAAAATTTGTACATATATTCTCTTTTTGAAAAATTTTGTACAAACATTACTTTGTTTTGAGAAAAAAAAAACACTTTTACAGATATTGTCATTGAAAATCATTGAAAAAAGCTTTCGAAAAAAATACATTTTGTACAAACATTTTCTTTTGAAAATTTGTACATACATTATTCTTTGAAAAAAAAAAAACACTTTTACAGATATTGTCATTGAAAATCATTGAAAAAAGCTTTCGAAAAAAATACATTTTGTACAAACATTTTCTTTTGAAAATTTGTACATACATTATTCTTTGAAAAAAAAAAACAGTTGTACATATATTGTCATTGAAAATTGTTGATTTTTTTAAAAAAATACATTTTGTACACACATTCTCTTTTGAAAATTTATACATAGATTTTGCTTTGAAAAAAAATATTGTACATATATTGTCATTGAAAATTGTTGAAAGAAAAAACATATTTTTTGTACATACATTCTGTGTTGAAAATTTGTACATACATCCTTTTTTGAATATTGGTACATATATTGTCATTGAGAAAAACTCATTGGAAAAAAATCCTTTGTTCACATTTTGAAAATCAATGAAAAAGAATTTATACATACATTTTCATGCATATTCATTTTAAAATTAAAATAATAATAATAATAATAAAAATAAAAAGCGAAATCTCATGCATTCGTTCAGACACTCTCATTCATCACAAGAATAGAAAAATATTGCATACATTCATGCATTCATCAACATAAAAAAACTTGTTTATCCAAAACTCATCTACTTGGATTTGTGACCCTCTCATCTCAGTCATCCAAAGCAAAATGTTTAATAAGATTACAAATAATAATAAAATGCAGATCATTCGTGTGTATCCTCCTTATATATTTTCTGTTGAACTTTTAATTTTCCTCAGTCTCGTTTTCCCATCCTTGTTCTTTATTGAGAATGTATTACCCTAACTCCATATTAACTTGATGAGTGGTTTTAAGTAAACATCAATGTCATTGCCTGCCATTTGTTTGCTATGAATTATCATGGATAGCAAAAAAGAGGTTTGCTTCATAAACTCCAAAGGAGGGCGATTGTATGGGATCAAGACGATTGGCCATATACTGTGGCTTGTACTCATGGTTCCAAAAGGGTTGAAACCATCAGTAGCTAAGCCAAGTCGTACATTTCGAGGATCATTTGCAAATTGGAGATGTAATTGATCAAAGGTTTTCCAAGCCTCGAAATCTCTAGGATGCCTCATCAACCTATCTTGGTTATCCTTTGACGCATGCCATGTCATAGAATCAACTGTCTTAGAACTCATAAACAATCTTTGCAATCTCAGCTTTAATGGAAAGTACACAATATTTTTGCGTATTGCTTCTTATCTTTATCTTTCAACTTAGATGTTTTGCACCATTTACATTCTTCCAAACCTTCATTATCTTCACCCCAATACAACATGTAGTCTTTTGGGCAAGCTGGTATTTTGACATAATTAAGACCAAGATTATTAATGACATTCTTGGCCTCATAGAATGACTTAAGAAACTTAGCATGTTCAAATGCCTTTTTGAGCAAGTCTAGAATCATGGTCATTGCTTTGTCACTCATCCTACACATACATTTTATGTGGTACAACTTCAACATGAAGGATAACTTTGAATACTTTCTACAACCTTCATATAATGATTCATTATTGTCCTTCAACAGCGCATCAAAGTTCATTGTGCCTTCATCTCGCCCAATATTATTTTGCAAACCACCATCTTGATCAAAATCATTGACATCATGCCCCGCAAACCCAAATGCATTGATCAATATGTCTTCCATTTCATTTTCAGGTTCTATTAAATCTTCAACCACATGTGCACTTGTACCATTCATAGACTCAGTTAGACATGGTCCTTCACCATGCAAATACCAAATTTTGTAGTTTTGAGGGAAAGGTCTACATGTTAAGTGTTCATGAACTACATCCCTTGTTTGCCACTTCTTGAAACCACACTTTGAACATGGCCACTTAATCACTAGACCATTGTCATGACCAAATGCAAATTCCAAAAACATATTCAACACATTTGAATATTCATTGTTGTATTGGGGACTAGAAATCCATGATTTATCTATTGGCATGATTACAAAACAAACACCAAGAGATAAAACTAATTATATACAAAGGTGATGATCCCAAGTTTAAAGAAACATGTTCTTTAATGTTAAACACTTCATTATGTTCATGGTTAACTATAAACATAGTTAACCAAAACCTAGAATAACCAAGCTGTTGTGCAAGAATGTGAACAATAAATAGAGAATTAATTTCTCTTTTTTTAAACTGGTAGTATGATGCTCAATTCAATCTAAGTTTCTATAATTTGATTTCCCAATTAAATCAAATTAATCTCAAATAAAGTTTGAGAACACTATTTAAAAAATCATAATTACAAGTTAGGTTTCATGAAACTAACTTTAAAACCATAAGCTCATCAAGAAAGAAAAACCAAGATGTTCACTCCATAACAAGAACAAATTTTGATAATCAAATGGCCATTAACAACACACACTCAAATGTTTGCATGAAAGGCTACTACAAATTATAATCATTATGCTATTCATCCCAATAACACATAACTCGAATCTTTTAATAAAAGTCTTGTAGATAGAATAAATGTTGGTGAGAAGACAGAAATCATCAACTTCATCACAAAGACGTAACACATGTTATGGTCATTAAAAAAGTCTTTTATTCCTTATGTTTGTTAATCAAAGAAAATGAAGTCTTCTGATTAGTTATTGTAGTATCAAAAAATGGATGATTGTATATATGCCAAGTTCACTGCTATAATTTGTAATGGTTGATGAACAGTTTTAGGTTGTGGTGATAACAACAAATATAGGGTGCAATGGGTGCAAAGGGAGAGTTTTCGGAGTTGTCTCAAACGTAACTTCTGTTTTGCCAAACATATATCAGACCATATTTTTCATACATATATAACTATGGTCAAACCATTTAGTTTTGTGGTACTAGTCTCGGAATCAGTCACTGGGAAAAAGAAAACTTTATTATTTTTCTACAAATCTTCACTATCACTAATGTTAATCTAACATAAGCCATTTCTTAGCTACAAATTATTAAATTATAAGGCTCACTCATAGCACAATGAACCAGAAGATGCCAAACCAAAGCATTATGCTACTTCATATTGCTAACAATTCATTCGTTTATTTTATTCAACAATTTAAACATTTTAGTGCACAAACAAAATACTTCAACTTATTATCCCTATAACCAAATGAAAAATTAAAATAACTTCAACATGGAAATTTCTTATATGTTTGAAGAACAACCATACACTTTTAACAAATTCAGAATCACAATCATACATTGGACCACCCTTTTCATTCAATAGCTTCATTAGTAAGAATCACACAAACTATATACAAGGTATTATGAACATACCTCTATTTTGTCCTCAAAAACCTTCAAAATCATTCAATTGCAAGAATCACATAACTTCTTCAACTTGTCCCCAAATATATGCAATCAAATTATACAAATTGGTTAGATGTAGTTCAAAAATCATGGATTTCGAACAAAATGGAAAATGAAAACAAAAAACCAGTAACAATAATAAAACTCTTACCTTTCGTCATCGTGAGGGAAATCGAAGGTCACCAAACAATCGCTCCAATACAAAATTTATGCCAATCGGTTAGGGTTTCATTGATTCTCTCCAATCGGTTAGGGATTGACCAATAGGAACTATAAATTGTTAGGGTTAGGGTTCGAACCAATAGGAACTTTCGATTGACTGTGACTTAGGCTTCAGAACCCATTCTGTGGACAAATTTGTAAATCGGAATGAAATGGGAAGCAAAGGTCTGGGAACGAAAGGTTTGGGGATTTTCAGTGTTTTGAGTGTTTCATTGTTTCATTGTTTCAGTGGAGGTAACGAGCAAACAAAAACGAGGGAAGAGAAGTGCTTCAGTTTCAGTTTATAGGAACCAAAACGAGGGAAGAATCAAAATGAGGGAGAGTGTTTAGGTTTCGAGGGTGTTTTCACTTTGGAGGGAGAGTGTGGAGGGAAAAGCCTTTTCATTAACATATGGGAATGCAACTGTGCGACTCAAAAAAGTGGTACCCTTTACAAAGCGGCGATTGTAAATGTCATTTTTTGAACTCAAAATGAGGCACTCATTAAAATGTCGACTTATACAATATAATATGATAATTTTTTTGAAATGCCATACTAAAAATGCCACCACATACAAGTTTTTTTGTAATGGAGGTATTGTGATTCAATATGAGGTCAATGACAAAGTTCTCAGAACTCTTCCTATGATGTGGAGAGCCCAAGAAACTGCTATCAGAGCTTCAAAAGATTTAGAGGCTATGCCCTTGGAGGAATTGGTAGGTGTTTTTATTATTCATGAACAAGTTTATTAGGGTGATGCTAATGTGGCGAAAGGTAAGAAGAATCTTGCCTTGAAAAATCCTAGAAAAGCATGAAGAATGGATCATCTAAAGCCTTTGAAGCAGTAGACAGTGCATTGGATAACTCAGGATCTGATGATGAGATTTCGTTTGTCATAAATAATATCAAGAGGATGTTCAAAGAGAGAGGAAACTCTGACAAAGGCAAAAAGTGCAAGCCTAAAGAGAGCAAGGAATATAAAGAGAAGGTAGTTTGCTATGGATGTAAAAAACCTGAGCATTTTATGTCAGAGTACTAAGTTATTTCAATTCCATAACTTCTTTGACTAAAAATGAAAGAAATTATAGAATTGAAATAAAAAATGAAAACATACGGGATACAATTAATACAATAAAAGAATACTAAAAAAATATTAAGAAAAAGAAAAGGGTATATTATGATAAACATCGGCTTACCTATAATTGGTAGACTTCCTATATACTGAGCATAAAGATATATGAATTGTTGTGATTATAGACTATCATTTTTAATAAAAAAAGAGAGTAAAAATAGAAAAAAAAAATATAGTATTTCAAGAGAAGGAGAGACAAAGAAAAAGTTCAATAAAAAGAAGAAAATTTTGATGTTAACCTGGGAGGATCTGAATTCTTCTAACTCTAAATCTAATGAAGAGGCTTATATAGGTCTCATGGTAGATATTTTTGAAACCGCAATGTCAAAATAATTTGATGAAGAGGTGGATATTTTTTTATCTTATATAGTTTATGTTTAGCATATCATGAAGCTATCTCTAAACAATACTAAAATCGCATTTGCACATATAACCATTGAACTAGTGTAACAAGAAAAATCAGCCTAAATGATCTCTCTGATAAAAATATAGAACTTGTTCAAATCAATGAGAGATTGTGTGGAGAAAACAGGGACTTTATGTGTGGAGAAAACAGAGAAATTGGAAAAAGAATTTCTTTTAGTCAAAGAGAAACTTGGTAAAAGACTTTATGAACTAACAAATGACATAACTCTAGATGGTTTAATAACTAAAAATTTTGCTTTAAAGAAAATTCTATCCCAATATGATATTAATGGGAAATCTTTGGATCTCTTGGTAAGAAGTTCAAAGAAAGCCTACGACAAAATAGGGATAAGATAAGAACAAGTAGAAATTAATAAATCTAGAGCATCTACTAATTCATCTACATCACATAATTTTGGAGCATCTTCTATTTCATATATTTTTCATTGTCTTAAAGAATCTACTAATTTATTTGTAGGAACAACTTCAAAAAATAAATTGAAAAAAATTATTGGTAGAAGACTAACCCATAATGACTCAAAGTTTTATGGGTACTTTAAAAAAATATGTCCTCTTGTAAATGTACTCAACTTAAGCATAAAGACACCTTTCATGGTACTTGGGTAGTGGCTGCTCACGACATATGAAAAGATAAAGGTATATATTCCTAGACCTCCAGATGAATAAGGGAGGAAAGGTAATTTTTGGTGGAAACCATCACAAAAGGGTGATTGGTTGTGGAAAGGTAAGTCTAAAACCTTCTATATGTATTAATGGTGTTTTTATTGTAAATGCTCTTAAACACAAGTTGTTTATCATAAGCCAATTATGTGACAATGAGAGTTTTGTTGTTTTTAACAAACCAATGTACAGTCAATAACAAAGATGGGATTGGATTGTTTGTAGCTAATAGACGATGTAACCTTTATAAAATCAATATGAACGAGTTGTTAGATCAAAAGGTTTCTTGTCTCATGACTCTAAAAGAATATCATTGGTTATGAGATAGGAAGTGTGGCCATGCTAGCTTGAAGTCACTCTGAAAGTTTCAGAAGTATAACCTTGTGAGAGGAATCATCAATATCATTAAAAAACAATCTTCTTTGTGAGTCATGTGTTAAGGTGAAACAAGTCAAAAGCTCTTTTAAGAGTAAAGCTAATATATTCATCCAACAACCTTTTGAACTGATACACTTGCATCTTCTTGGACCAACTACAACTGCGTTTATTAGTGACAAAAGATATAGTCTTTTAATTGTCGAGGACTATTACAGATGTACATGGGTTAAGTTTCTAAGCCTCAAGGATGAGACTTTCAAAGTTTTTCGTAAATTCTTGAAACAAGTTCAAAATGAAAAATGTGTACGAATTGTTACTACCAAAAGTGATTATAGTGAAGAATTTGAAAATGAAAACTTTCGATTAGTTTACAAAAACTATGGTGTTAACCACAACATTTCTACTCCCAAAAACACCACAACAAAATGGTGTTGTTCAGAGAAAGAATATATCTTTACAGTAAATGGCTCAAGGGATGCTTAGTGCAAGCTCCTCTGTCAAACACTTATGGGTAGAAGCAATTAATACAACCTATTATTGACAAAACAAAGTTTAAATTACACCCTTGACAAAAATACTCCATATGAATTGTGGAAAAACAAGAAACCCAACATTTCTTCCATCCTTTTGGAATTGAATGTTTCATTCTTAACAATACGGACATTTGGGAAAATTGGATTCTAAGAGTGACGTAGGAATCTTTCTTTGATATTCAATAATTATAGTGGAAGAATCTATCCATATGAGATTCAATGATTATAAGCCTGATAAGAAATCACCAATGCAAGAACATTTTCTTAGTTTTGATTTTGCAGGAACTACAAGTAAATGTACCAGCACTCAATAGTTAGGCATCAGAGGATTCATCCAACATGCTAAATGATCCAAAGAAAGCTTAAAGAGAGCCAACAGGAAGAAATTCCACATTACTCAAGGATCATCTAACTGATATTAACCAAAGGTCACCTTAAGGAAAGAGTGTCAACAAGTTCTAGGGAAAAAATAAAGTGGCAATAATCTCACAAGAGGAACCAAAAAATGTGAATGAAGCCTTTAAAGACAAAAGTTGTGTCAAGGTAATGTAGGAAGAATTTGATCAGTTTCAAAAAAATGAAGTATGGATGCTAACAACCCCACCCAAGGATAAACCTGTCATATGAGCCAAGTGGGTATTCATAAACAAGTTAGATGAACAATTCTTATTCAAAAGGAACCCAAATTCTTCCTTGGTCTTCAAATCAAACAAGTAGACGATTTGACATTCATCAACAAAAAAAGTATGTTAAAGAGCTTCTAAGGAGATTCAAGCTAAAAGAGGCAAATCTTGAGCACCTCTATGCATCTCAGAACATCTTTGGGACTATATAAACAGTCTAATATAGTGGATATCATTGAATATAGACAATTGAAATGGTCTCTGCTTTATCTTATAGCGTTTAGATCTGATATCATGTTCAACGTCTGCTTATCTGCTCGCTTTCAAGCTGACCCAAGGGAAGTTCAACTATCTACTGTTAAATGCATATTTAGATACATACAAGGAACAACTAACCTTTGGTATTTGCTATAAGCAAGAGAAGATTTTCATATGTAGGGATATAGTGATGCAGATTATGTAAGAGACAAAGTTGAAAGGAAGATCACTAGAGGAGGACGTCATTTTATCACTAATACAAAAATCGGATTCTACATCAGTTTTGGAAAGTTTTTTATTGATTCCACAACTGATGTTGAGGCGGGCGATGTAGAAAGTTCATGACTTTTTACATTGGTTCTTTAACTGATGTAAAATAGACTCATATTACATCGGTTACAAACACAACCAATATAAAGGAGCATTTAAAAAGAGTAAATAAAGTATACATATTACATCGGTTCCAGCTTACAATCGATGTAATATTTATATTTTTTTTTTAAAAAAGAGGTTGGTAAGATCTAATGGTTTTATAAATGTATAATTAATACAAGGAAACACCACACAATTTTTTAGAATTTTCTAATAAGTATATGTATGTGAAGTAAATGCGAAAAATATAAAAAAATACATCAAAAGCCCTAAAAAAGTAAAAAAGTAATAGTAAATAGTGGAATTTTGGAGTATGGAGACTATTCGTTATCTCATTTTGAGCAACTTTCATTTTTAACGCATCTCAATTCGAGTTCTCTATCAAAAGTTATGACTATTTGAAGTTTTTTCGTCCTAAATTTTGTCATTTCAAAATCTATAATAAATCTATGCATTGTAAAAACTCTACTTTCAAATAAAAACTAAAAGAAGTTACTGAGAGAAAAATTGGATAAAAAAATTCTAACTATTTGAAATCAATTTTACAAAATCGTTAATTTGTTGTAAAGAGAATCGACAAGGGTAGAGGTGGAACCAAGCATCGTTCACAATAGAGATTGGCTCTCGCATTAAGTAAGTCATTGCTATGACACCCTTAATAACCTACAACATCAACATGAAAATAAGTTAAACAAACTACGCACGTGGAAAATGCAAAACAGAGCAAAAGTAGACAAACACTACTACTGAAGGAATTGAATGTGGTTGAAAACAATAAGAAGCGAAGCAGGGACTCAACGGTGCGAGGGAAAGACGAATAGCAAAAGCAGTGAAAATATAAGGTTACATAATATATCTATTACATCGATTGCTAAAATAAATGATGTAATAGGATTATCTATTACATCAATTGTATAAACAACTTATGTAATAAGTCCATGCCAAAATATATTTTTTAATTGGAGGATGCAACACCACTTTCTACATCAGTTGGAAAGTCACAACTAATGTGGAAAGTAACTCCGTTACATCGGTTGGCGCAACAATTGATATCATAATTAGCACACGTAATTGTTCTTTCAATTTTTTTGTGGAATTTTCCTGGGCTATTTTCTACATCGGTTGTTTCTAGCAACTGATGTAGAATGAGTTCTATTATATTAGTTACCCCTTAACTGATATAATATGTTTTCATTTATTTACAAAATTGTCACCGCATTTTTATTTACAATTATTTCCTTTTAACCGACGTCATATCCTATCATAAAATGTCATTTTTCCACTAGAGCATGGGAGGTTACATAATCTCATGGATGAGTAAAAAGCAAGGCACGATTACCTCATCTATAGCAAAAGTTGAATATATATCTATTGCACATTGTTCCTCATAAATGCTTTGGATAAGAAATCAACTTGTGCATTATGGTCTTCACGAGATTAAAATTCCTATTTTTACTGACAATAGTGATGTAATTAGTTTATCCAAAAGTCCAATTTTGCAGTCATGTTTGATAGTGTTGATTTTTATGATATTTTTTGGTTTGTTTTATAACATAGTAAACTCTTTCTAAGCTTAGAATCTACTTAAGTCTCTATTTTATTAGGTTTTTGTTAATAATTTATTATTAGAATTTGAGAATGAATTTGTACATTAATCCCTATTATTTTTTCTAAAAAGTGAACAAGGAGTATTAAATTAGAAAAGTAAGATTGGAGCCATTGAAGATGAAAAAAATAAAAGGAACTTTAGCACAGGCAACTCAAGCCCAGTGCCAAAATTGGTGCCCAACACCAAAGATACTGAGAGTAAGACCCCTGAATTGAGTCCATTGAGACTAGGTCGGGTGCCAGTTGGGCCACGAGTCACTAGATTTGAATTGCGCTCAGTGTCCCTAAAGCTGAGCCGGGTGCGAGCATCACAAAAGTTAATATATTTAAAAGATTCTCTGCATTAGGGTTAGGCATCTTTGACCCGAGAGGGAAAAAGTCAAACTTGGATGTCAACTTTAGGGTTTCTTGGTATAATCATCTTCTTCCATTGTTCATTTTCTATGTTTGGTCTCTTCATGACTATGAGGAGCTAAACTCATTGTTGTTAGGGTTAGATGTAACCAAATGAATTTTCATGTAATCAATTTTAGTTTTCATATATATGTCTTTCCTTTCAGTGTCAGTATTTTGATTCTATGCTTAATGCCTATTGTGGTAATAATTCGTGGCTTGATATTTGATGTTTGGAGTATTGGGAAATATTACATGCAATCTGGAACTAAATTAAAATTCCTAATGAAAGCTTGTGTCTTGAAATAGAGCATGATTCATTTGCTGTCTTAAGACCCTTGTGACAAAGGCAAGTTTTCTTTTTGTAATTTATCAAGGAATTGACGATTAATAGGTAAACTTAGCCTCATTCACCTAAAGGATTAGGGTTTGCGTATCATTACGATTGACATTCAAATTTATTAGGAAAGATGGTAATTATTTTTATGTATGAGAGTGAAGTTTGGTGAAGTCTAACCCTAAAAATTTTATCCCATTGATCATTACCCTCTTTCTGAATTCCTAGTATTTGACAAAAATACGTATAATATTTAAGTTGTTTTTGCATAAACTTAATTTCTTGCACAACAGTTAAAAATATGGATTTAATCTTTAATCAAATTATGTTATAATTGTGACTATTATTGTGTATTACATAAGTCCTTTGGGAGAGCACAATATTTATTACTTGCTATATTTGCGATTGGTGCACTTGCCATTAAATGCAATTTTGTTAACACAAGCTAAACACATTGAAATCAAGCATCACTTTATATGAGATCATGTCCAAAAGGGAACTATATATTTGTAGTTTGTCCCAACAGATGATCAAATTGAAAATATCTTTAGAAAACCACTTGTTGAAGATAGATTTACTCATTTACAAACACTTTTAGATATTACCTTTATTGAAGGATAAGTAATAATAATTTGCCTAAGACTCGCTACATTAAAAATTGTTTTTCTTGCATTAGACGATGTGGTTTATCTATGCATTAAACAATCTAGAATATATGCGCATTAAATGATGTGGTTGATCTATGCATTAAACAATCTAAGATATATGTGAATTAGACAATTTAGGCTTTACATGCCTTAGATAGTCTCATATACACATGCATTAAACAATCTCTTAAGCACATGTATCAGACAGTCTCATGCACATATGTATTAGAAGATATATAACATTTTGAATCAAATTGTATATATTGTTTATTTTTTAGTCAAAATTTTTTCTGAAAACACAATATTTCCTTTTCAAAATCCTTTCGTTTAACGTTATTTTTTATGATATTTTTAGGTTAATTTTTATAATGGAACCAACTCTTCTAAAGATTGAAACCTGCTAAATTCTCTATTTTTATCTCTTTTTATAAATAATTTGTTTCTTGTTACAAATAATTGGTCACTTGAGTTTTTAATCAAATTTTTACTCTAAATCCCATTTGGGTCAAGAAGAGCAAGATTGGAATACACGAGGACCAAGTAAAGGAAAAGTTGGAATGTTAATGCTGACAGTTGGGCTGGGCTCAACACTTATTCATGGACATTCTTCCCCCACAAGTGGTGTGTTCTTCATTCTCTTCCTTAATCCATTTTTAGTTTCCTTTTTACTTTATTTTGTTGTTCTTTCTTTTACTTTGCACTTTGTCAAATGCTTATAATTGTCTTCTAACTCCATTGTTGGCCCAACTTGGTTTCTTTCTTTGATGGGTTGTGTTCTTCATCTTCAAACAAGTTGATCTAGATCTTAAACATCCCCTACAATCAAAAGATTCAAATAGAATAAAGAAATGTTTCATCGTCCAAAGGGCACCCAATGGTTTCAATAAAATAAAATTTTGGGCATGGGGTCTCCTCATTGTAGGAAGGAGTGAGCATGTTGACGATGCAGATGCTGGTGATGTAGAAGAAGAGGACTATATTCTATGATGATTAGGATTTGACCTTTGCGAAATTTTATTTTTTTCAGTTATTTATTTGATGCAATTCTAACTTCAATTGCATGCTTCAATGTGCTTCTTCTTGGAGATTTTAATTTTAATGTTAATTGGAGTAGATGCATCGGGAGAATTGTTGTTGTGGCCATATAAGATGGATTTGTAAGTGAAAGAGAGTGTGAGGTTAGGCCAACACACTTAGGAGGAAGCAAGAGTTTAGTATAGAAAGGAGACTACTCTTGGAGAGTTCTTGAACAAGTTGAAGAGGCAAAAATTGGCCAAAACTTTATTAGTCTTTCAAAACTAAATTTTTAATTGCAAGAGTCACCTATTTATAGGCTAAAAGATGACTTATCTTGCAAGCTTCTCAAATACTCTGAAATAGGAGGAGCTTCACAAGTGGCAAGCCGTGAGTGGAGAGGATTCCCTGCATTGGGAGAGTGTCATGTGTCCAACGTGGCTTGCATCCCGAGCTTCATATCCTCCCCAATGAGATGAGGACAACTGGCACAAAAAGCTTGGAAGTCAAGCTTCCATGTGACACTTACTTGTCTAAGATGTGGTGTCTTATTTAAGCTTGTTTAACACTTCTTGGACTTTTTACAAGCCTAAAAAAAAGGTGGACATCCTATGTAACTTTGTGTCACAACCTCAATCACGACGGTGGAAGGCGATCCAAAAAATCTGGAAAAAAATGAAAAAATGGGGTGAAAAGAAAGAGATGTAGACACCACCATAGTTTATTATGGAAAACCAAAAAAAAAAGAAAGAAATGGTCTATAAACCAGAGATGACCTCGAAAGTGAGGCATGGCGGTGTTAGGGTTATCTCTACCTCGCGGCAGCGAGGCTTATTGGACATGGCGGCAAAAGTCATTGGATCTCTCTTTTTTTGTTTTGTTCTCTTCCTTTATTCTCCCTTTGCAATTCATTTTTGTTTTAATTATAATTTTTTCTCGTATTGTGTTTTGCATTGTTATCATCGTGGTTTGGTGACTATTTGATTTTCTTTTGAGTTCTATTTGTAAGAATGGTATGATGGCAAACGGAGGTGTGGCGAAGTTTACGGTGGTGCAATTTTGGAATTGTGCTCGAGGAAGCAACTTCCAAAATTGTACACTCTAAATTATATGTATATGTTTAATTGCATTTTGAGAATTGTTTTGATACTAATGATTTACATTTTTTATGTTTAGTTTACTACAAAACGAATTAGAATTGGCATAATATAAGAACACTACGAAGTACAAAACAGAAGCAACAATCAATTGGAATCAAATTGAGCAAACACCAACATTCTAAAAGATAGATGCATATCAAATTTCATTTTACATACCTCTTGAAGTGTGTTTGTGACAATTTTTTATGTGTGTTGTCTCTACAAATGCTATCTGCCTTCGTATTTTCTTTCTTCCTCTTTCAATTTCCAAACTATCTGCTTGATGAATTCTAAAGTGTAAAAATGGAGTGTGAATTTTTAATTGTCGTCTCTCTTCTTTTGATTTCCTCTCCTTTTAAAGAGTTGAATCTGACGATTCTTGATGCAATGATCCTTCCTTTCTTCATCTTTTTTACGCTTCCGTTCACGAAGATTGCCCATCCCGTTTCAGTGCCAAACCGATTTCTCTTTTTTTTTTAAATTAATTAATTTTTTATTATTTAATATTATTTTATTTATATTTTTTATTATTATTAAAATTCTGTTTTTTCTTTTTAAAACTGACAAAGCAAAGAAAACGAATGAAATTTATTACAAATGGAAAACACTATGTGTGAGGAGGTAAGGAAAAAGAATTGAATCAGCCCATACAAGAAAGTAGGATTTGAACATTAAAAAGTAAGAAGTATATAAAAAAATGAATGAATGGGCCTAATCCAAACAAAAAATGATGAAAATAGAAAACTGTCCAAAACCAAATATGATTTAAATTGTGCAAATGATAAAAATTATTTTTTTTCTATTATTTTATTTTTCACGGCCAAAATTGGGTGTTGACACTTTGGTATAAGCCCTAAGGCTCAAAATACTATTTTATTAGGCCCATAAGCTATTTTACTTGCCCAAAAATACAAGGCCTAAAATAAACTCTTCACTACTCTATACAATTTTTACAAGTAGAGGTCTTGTAATCTAGAAGCTCCAATGTCTTTAGAGTGATCTTCTCCAAGGTAAAGCAAGACATGATATGAGAAAACTTCTCAAGATAAGTCTCAAAACAAGAGAAGAGGAATTCTCACTCAACTCTCTTAGTGAAACCTTTCAAGGTAAACATTAATTTTTATTTTTAGAGTGCACATGTTCAAGGTAACTCTCACGAATGGAAAAAGTTATTATTATTTTTTCTATTTTTTGGTGTTGACAGTTGTCTCTCTTTACTTAGATTTTACTAGATAATTTGAAAATTAAAATTTTCAGATTATCAAAGTAAAAGATAAGCAAAGACGAAAACAACTGATTTTGTTTGGGATGAAAAAGAAAAATATTTTCAAAATTGGGAGTCCAAATGAAAGAAAATGATGTCATAACCTTTTACCTTCTGAGGACGAGAGGGCTACGAGTCTTTGTTGCTAAAAGGTAAATCTACGACTGCAACCTTGACTTTTTGAGGACGAGAGGGGTATGAGTCCTTGCTGCTGAAAAGTAAATTTAAGACTGCAACCTTGACCTTTTGAGGACAAGAACGCTATGAGTCTGATATGTACTTATTTTAACCACTTTCCTAATGCATATTGATAAGAATAATGACAAGTTTTGGGCCATTTTACTGTATTTGGGCTTATTGATCTTTAATTGAAAGTTTGACTCAATTTGATGAAATTTTCCAAACATGAGCATATTTCGTATTTTGTCCATAACTTTTTCTACAGACCTCAAATTAACTTGATCTTTATGTTATTTTATAGATAACTCAAAGATCTACAAACATTGTGAGGCTCCAAGACCAAATTTGGATTCTAAAGTGGACAAAATCAGCCTCGAATTTGACATACGGAATCTGGACAACACTTTGAGCGGAAATATTCAATTGAGGATAACTTAGTCCTTTCACTCCTAAATTAGTTGGGTTCAAAACTGTGTGTTTTTGGTGTTTTAGGGCAACTTACAGGTGGGCCTGGGCCACTTTAGGTTAGGTTAAAACTCTGAATATTATGGTGAGCACAGTCTGATTGGAATATTATGATTGAATACAGTTTGATTGGAATGTATTGTGGAGTTCTCGAATAGGAATCAAATCGAATTGATGATGTTGCTCACCATGCGATTGCATTGGTTTGGCACACTGGGTGGTCGATAAAATGCTCCACGATTGTGGAGTGTTTAGGACGTTAGATAGACGCAGGGATTCTGATATGTTTAATCCACGAATGTAATTGGGATAATATTTAGGAACCAGTGAGGGATTAGGGAGAACCGAAGGGAGACCGGGTTGATTTGCATTACGTGAACTTCTCTATTTTGCTTGAATCGTTTTTCTTTATTTATTTTGTTTAAGTGTCGTACTTGCCAACTCCCCCCCACCATGCTACTGCTTTATATTTTTAGTAATTGAGAACGTTTGAATGGTCCTTGAAAGAATGACCTAGGTTCGCTATATTGCAAAATCTAGCCTCCTAGTTAATTTAGACGCGTTTGACCGCAAATCAAATTTTGGCGCCGTTGTCAAGGACCCCTATAAGGTTTATTGTTCATGTATGGATTTTAGGACTTACTATTTGATCATGGATCTCATTCTTCTCTCTTCTTGTCATGAGAGTTTCTCCAAAAAAAAAGAAAAAAAAAGAAAAAAAGAAACTAAAATTGAGAAAAAGAGAAGAAAATGCTTGTATGACTTGTATTGGAGTAATTTGTGTAATTTTAATTCTTGGGTAACTTTCAGGAATACTTTCATTGATGTTGCAAAAAAAAAAGAAAAAAGAAATCATGGCTCTTGCTCTTTTAATAATCTTTGGATGTTACCTTAGTTGCTAAAAAATTATTCCTATCCATTACCTTAATAAAGTCCTCTTGAATAATGCAAACTTGTGTTTCAGAAGTGGAGAATTAGAATGCTTGCAAGCCTATGATAAGGCAATGTTCATTGAGATGGTTTGAGTGTTATACATTTACCCTAAACACATGAGAGTAAGAGAGATACACTATCTTCAAGGGCCAACATACATATCTGTCATTTCCATAATTGGTTGCACAAATTGATTAATCCAAAAAGAGAAATTCACACTTTTATTGAGAAACCTTTAAAAATAAATTTGATTTTGTCCTCCTTGCTCAAATACTTTGTGAGTGGTAGCTTGTTGAATGAATTGGGTTATAGTCTCAACCTTTAGCCTTCATTTTCTTTTATCTAGTTTAGATTTTGTCCAAGAGTGCAAAAGGATAAGTGTGGGGGAATTTGATAAGTCCTTATTTTAACCACTTTCCTAATGCATATTGATAAGATTAATGACAAGTTTTGGACCATTTTACTGTATCTGGGCTTATTGATCTTTAATTGAAAGTTTGACTCAATTTGATGAAATTTTTGGAAATTTATCAGACATGCATATTTCGTATTTTCTCCATAACATTTTCTACAGACCTTGGATTAACTTGATCTTTATATCGTTTTGTATATAACTCAAAGATCTACAAACGTTGTGAGAGGCTGCAAGACCAAATTCGGATTCTAAAGTGGACAAAATCAGCCTCGAAGTTGACATACGAAATCTGGACAGCACTTTGAGCGAAAATATTAAATTGAGGATAACTTAGTCATTTCACCCCCAAATTAGTTGGGATCAAAACTGTGTGTTTTTGGTGTTTTAGGGCAACTTACAGGTGTGTCTGGGCCACCTTAGGTTATGTTAAAACTCTGAATATTATGGTTCGCAAAGGGGAGCAGCCACTAACTAGGTTTTGTAGACGGATTTGAATTCAATTTCACTTGCTTGTTTCTTCTTCAATCATTCTTCACTTTTGCAGTTTTAATTTCGTCTTCATTTGCTTCTCCATTTCTATCTTTGGTTATTATTCATGTTCATTCCACGATGAGTGGCTAAATTTTTTACTCAATCCGGTCCCTAGAGGTTCTCCCGCTTCCGTTTATCCCTAGGTTCGTGTTTTGTATTGTTTTTCCGCAATTACCTACTCATTTTCTATTTTAATTCGATTGCTGAATTTAATGGTTGGATTGAATCTGTAAATGATTGAATACAGTCCGATTGGAATGTATTGTGGAGTTCTCGAATCGAAATCAAGTCGAACCGATGATGTTGCTCACCATGTGATTACATTGGGTTGGCACACTAGGTGTTCGATAAAATACTTCACGATTGTGGAGTGCTTGGGACGTTAGATAGACGCAGGGATTCTGGTCTATTTAACCAATGAATATATTTGGGATAATGATGGAGTACGCCCCAGCGACATTAATCAAAGAATAAAGAGGACAAAGAGCCAAAGGGAGAATGAAGAGCTTTCCAGAAGATTAGGCCCATCTCATCCTATTTAGGCTTTAAATCAGCAGCTCGGGCCCAAATATAAACGTGAAGAAATACCTTTGGAGAAAATAGAGTATTAAGGATAAGTCCTCTAATTTGTATAAATTGTTTAGAATAGTTTAGAATAATTTGGGCCTTGTATTTGGGCCAAGTAGAATAAATGCGGGCCTTGTATTTTTGGGCCATGTAGTATAAGTTTGGGCCTTGAGGTCCATAAATAATGTTGGGCTTGATCAAGGAGTCTAAGTAGCACAAGGAGCTCTCTCCTTGTGCCACTTGTTACCACCTTGTGAGAGCCTTAGAGTGCAAGCTAGGTTTGGGAAGCTTGTCATAGAAGCTAGGGTTAGAAGTTTGTCTTATAAGCTAGGGTTAGAAGCTTGTCTAATAACCTAGGGTTTCTAGACCTAGCTTCTCCCATACCATACCTAGATAGCTTTTATGGGAAGCTAAGTAGCTCATCCTTTCTTTTACAAATAAGAGGTTTAGGAACCTCTAATGTAAACTTGATTTGTGTAATGAAAAGCTGCCAAATATTTAGCACATTGCCTCAAGTTTCACATTGAGTTTCTTCTCATAGAAGCTAGAAGTTCTCTCTCTTGAAGGTTGGCCCAACCTCCTTCAAGGCTTTCACCATCTACTTCACCATCAACCTCCTTGCACGCTTCCTTCCTTGTATTTCCATGGCTTCCGCATCATGAGGAGTTTCATCCACTTCTTCTATTCGGTGCTTCAAGGTTTCATCATGCTCAACTTCCATTGAAGCTTGTGCAAGAAGCTAAGGCTCCTAGGAGCTCCTTCATCAGATGATATTTAGGAACTAGTGAGGGATTAGGGAGAATCGAAGGGAGACCGAGTTGATTTTCATTACGTGAACTTCTCTATTTTGCTTGACTCGTTTTTCTTTGTTTATTTTGTTTAAGTGTTGTAGTTGCCAACCCCCCCCCCTCCCCCCGGTCGTGCTACTGTTTTATATTTTTAGTAATTGAGAACGTTTGAGTGGTCCTTGGAAGAATGACCTAGGTCCGCTAAATTGCAAAATCCAGCCTCCTAGTTAATTCAAAACGTGCTCGACAGCGCGAATCAAGCATCCCCAATTTCACAGCTACTAGCTCCTTTAATCATCCCCATCCTTTCCTCTAAGACTTCCAACTTGTTCTTAAGTCTTGTCAGCATTAACAATCAAATTCTGTAACCCCTCATGTACAACAATATTTACTGGAGTCGCTTCACCAATTATGAATTGGAGAACCCTTGGTTGAGTAGTAGAAGGAACGTTATTAATTACCATCCTTTCAACATGACTAGCAGGTGGTACTTGAGTGGACTCAGGTTGACCTTTTGCACTAGCAGCATTAACAATTGATGGTATATTCTCTTGTTCAGCATAGTCCTCATAAGGCGACTCATAGGTTAGAGGTAGGCCATATGGAGGGAACTCCTAATTTGCTATATTCCCATGATTAGGATCTCGGGTTTATAATGTCCCTTGTTGAAAAACAGGAGGATGTAAAGACTGAATCTCTTCATTTCGAGCGGCAGCCGCATCTTTAAAGGCTACCATCATCTCATAGATTTAACCAACTTGATTCTTAAGTTGGTCAATATCATCATTCATGTTTTCTTGTATTTCACCCCAGACCTCCATTTTCTTGCTATTGGCACGAGTTCTATAGGGATGTCGTGGAATGTTTGCCATTATTACGTTTCTGTTAATTTATTTTAATGAATTAATCATATTAGAATGCAAAAAAAATAAATTATATGAAAAAAAATGAACGTAAATGCATGTAATTTAAGTAGTAATTATGAGAATTTTACACGTATTTCATGGAAATTCAACCCGTATTTGTATTAATGATAATCAAAATTGTTTGACATCATAGTACAATTGGTCATAACAATAGAATACTCCCTAGCTCCTAAAGACTCAACAGATTATTTTTCTATTGTTCGATCCTCAACTTTCGCTTCAGGTTAACAGATTCTGATTCCCTTTCAACTCCAAAATTAGATTTAATTTCCATGATCTAGTGTACAATTTTCAACCTCACCCTTTAAAATAAAATAATGATGCATGAGAGGTGAGGATCGTGGCTAGGCTCACGGTGGCCGTTGGTGACTCCAAAGCACGGTGAATCAAGAGTGGCGAGGTGCACTCAATGGCAACGGTGAGGTGGTGGTCGTGGCGGTGATGTTGAATTTGCAAGTGACAGCGACCACGGTGGTTAGTGGTGAGAGCTTTGAGGCACGAGTGCGGGTTTGAAGGTATCATGGTGGTGCTTACGGTGGCTGTTGGTGGCCTTGAGGCAGAGGCAACGGTGATAACGGTGAGGGGTAAGGTGTGGCAGTCACTAGCAGACTGGCTCTTTTTCTATTCCCTTTTATTTTTTGGCTGTTGGTGATGCCAACTTTGTTGTCGATAAGGATAAAGAAGTGAGGCGCGACAGTGTTAGGGTTATCTTTGCCTCGCAGCGGCGAGGCTTGTTGGAGACGGCGAAACAAGTCATCAGATCTCTCTTTTTTTGTTTTGTTCTCTTCCTCTGTTCTTTCTTTTCAATGCATTTTTGTTCTAACTATAATTCTTTTTGGTATTGTGTTTTGCATTGTTGTCGTCGTGGTTTGGTGAATGTTTAATTTCCTTTTGAGTTCTATTTGTAAGTATGGTATGATTAAACAGAGGTGTGGCGGAGTTTTTGGCGGTGGAATTTTGGAATTGTTCTCGAGGCAACCACTTCCAAAATTGTACGCTCTAAATTATATATATATGTTTAATTGCATTTTGAGAATTATTCTGATACTAATTGTTTATTGTTTTTATGTTTAGTTTACTGCAAACGAATTAGAATTGGCTTCGTATAAGAACACAACAAAGTACAAACAGAAGCAACAAACAATTGGAATAAAAAAGAGCTAACACCATCATTATAAAGAAAAATGCATATCAAATTTAATTTTACATACCTCTTGAAGTCTGTTTGTGACAGTATTTTGTGTGTTATCCCTACAAATGCTATCTGCCTTTGTATTTTCTATCTTCCTTTTTCAATTCCCAGACTCTCTACTTGATGAATTCTGAAGTGTAAAAATGGAGTGTGATTTTTTTTATTGCCCCCTCTCTTCTTTCGATTTCCTCTCCTTTTATAGAGTGGAATCTAACGATTCCTGATATAATGATCCTGCCTTTTTTCATTTTTTTGACGCTTCCATTCACAAAGATTGCCCATCCCATTTTAGTGCCAAACTGATTTCTCTCTCTTTCTTAAATTAATTAATTATTATTATTATTTTTTAATATTTAATACTATTTTTATTTTATTAAAATTCTGTTTTTTTATTTTAAAACTGACAAAGCAAAGAAAACAAATGAAGTTTATTACAAATGCAAAACACTATTTGTGAGGAGGTGAGAAATAAGAATTGTATCAGCCCATAAAAGAAAGTAGGATCTGAACATTAAAAAGTAGGAAGTATATAAAAAAAATGAATGAATGGGCTTGATCCAAACAAAAAATGATGAAAATAGAAAACTGGCCAAAACCCAATATGATTTAAATGGTGCAAATGGTAAAAAACATTATTTTTGTTATTATTTTTTTCTATTATTTTTTTCACTCAGACGAAATTGGGTGTTGACACTTTAGTACAAGGCCTAAGGCCCAAAATACTATTTTACTAAGCCCATTATCTTCTCCAAAGTCTATAGAATTTTCAAGGATAAGTGCAAAGCAAGCCACGATTTGAGAAAACATATCAAGATCAGACCCAAAACAAGAGAAGAGGAACTCTTACTCAACTCTCTCAATGAAACCTTTCAAGGTAACTCTAATTCTCATTCTTATCATCAACTATGATTTTACAAGAGTGGACACTCTTATTTATAAAGTATATTTTGTCCAAGGAGTTCCAAGAGTCATTAAAAAGAATTAACTATGATTAACTACACTAATTCCTTGAAATTAGGGAAATGCACATGGTAGTTATCTAGGTTCAATGAATGTAATGATTACAATGCATGTACATGAATGAATGACTAGGTGGTTACTAAAATATAAAGAATGTAATGATTGCAATGCATGTACTTCTAAAAGTCTATATATTTCATACCAAACCCTATTTCAAATTTAGTTGTTCGAACCTCCTTTGTTTGCCCCTATTTTTCTATCATTTTTCTGTTTTAAATCTTAAACCTTCATCAAATGGATTCTCCAACCCCTTCTGGCTTTATGAATTATTATCGACCAGCTAAGTCAAATGAATTTGTCATCTCACCTCTTTCTAAAAAAGTCATCATCCTCAGACTTTGTTCCTATGTATTTTGTGCAAAAGCTAATTCATGAAGTTGTTCATGATGAGAGCGAGGATGTTCATAAAGAGATGTAAAATATAGAAAGAAGATAGAACCACAAGTTTTCCAAGTTGAATAATAGACACTATTAGTTGGAGCTTTCTCTTACAAACTAAATTCAGAAATACGGAGCAAAGATTTTCAAATAGTTGAAATCCCCTTCATAACCAAGACTTCCTACCCATCATCTTCTTTTTGTTCCTCACAACAATGATGATTTCTTCAAAGAAACCTTTTTAATAATGTCAAAAAGGGGGAGAAATAGTTTTGAGTTTTTAGAATTTTTGAGAGAAATTATTTGTTTCGAGTTTAACTATTGAGTTCTATAGTGTTTTGAGTTTTAAGTTCTTTAGTGGTTTTAAGTTTTTGTTTTCAGTCCTTTCATTTACATTACATACAATGCATAAAAAATTATTCTTTCCTGCTGCTCAATTCTCTAACATTCTAGTATATGGTACAATTTGATATTTTTATATATGAAATCTTGATACAGTGCTTTCAGATTTGCTGATGTTTGGTTTGAAACTTTTAGTTATTTCCTCATCAAAAGGGGAGGGAGGACAATGTTAGACCAATGGATGGTCTATAACCCATTAGGCGGTCTAGTCACGTTAGATGATTTAAGACCCCATTAGACGATCTTTTGAACATAAGCGTCTATACAATTTTGGTGATAACAAATCCTTAGCATTTTTTCACTATAATGGCAAGTGTGTTAGTCACTTATATAGCAAGTAATAAATATATTGTTCTCTCCCAAGGGACTTGTGCAATACACGACAATAAGTGCAATTGGTAACAAATTTAGACTAAAAATTATTCCCAATATTTGAATTGATTAAAAAGAAAATAAAATTCTAAATCACAATGAAAATATTTTTTATTTTATTTTTAATGAGCACTTAGAAAGCAAAAAAAAAAAAAAAATAAA
>Ga0209700_102180_pt1 | contig 40102 bp, 16 predicted proteins | sample SiratroredBW_FD_187528 | JGI IMG/M metagenome (GOLD analysis project Ga0209700, IMG submission 187528) | Root nodule microbial communities of legume samples collected from California, USA - Siratro red BW (SPAdes) (version 2) | ecosystem: Host-associated > Plants > Roots > Nodule | place: USA...
ACTAATAACAGTAATAATAATAATAACAATAATAATAATAATAATAATAATAATAATAATAATAATAATAATAATAATAATAATAATAATAATAATAATATTAACAATGTTAACGACAATAATAATAATAATATTAATAATAATATTAGTAATACTAATAACAGTAATAATAATATTAAAAATAATTTTAATGATAATAATAATAATAATGATAATAACATTGACAAAAATATGAATAATAATAAAATTAACAAAAATAATATTACATATAATATTAATATTATTAGCAATATAATGTTAATAATAATACTATTATTATTATTTATTATTAATAATAACATTAATAATAATATTATTAATAACAATATGAATAATGTTATCATTATTAGTATTATTATTGATGATATTTACAACAATATTAATAATAATAATTTATATGAAATTAATTATTAATATTATTTGTGAAAAATTTATAGGTGATCATTTATAGATCTGAATTTATATATAATTATTTATGATCTAAATTACCTATGAATTTTTTGTAGATAAAATTAATGGATAAATATCTATGGATTTTTTTTTTTTTGTATGTAACAAATCCAAATTATTTATAGATTTTCTCATAGATAATTATATATAGATTTCCTTATGAAATATATTTGTAGGTAAAATTCGTAGGTAGTGAGAAATTTAGCTCTAGATAAGAATATGTAGATAAATTAAGAATTTTGTAGAAAGAATAGTTAAATTGTCCAAATAAATCCAATTGATTATATTTCAAGAAAATTAAGATTGAAAGTCTTAAGTGCGAATAAAATTATGCTTATCAATAGGCCATATCTATTCTCTCTCTAATGAAATTATGTTGCTCAAGCAATTAGTTATAACGCTCAAGTGACCATTAGAGCGTTTTAGTGAGAGAAATTCTATCACTACAAGAGATTTTGTCATTATCTATAGCCAAAATCTGTATATAATTTGAAATTACATACAGATTACATATGGATAAAAATTCGTATGTAAAACTGGCGTAGGTAAACAATTACATATAGATTTCAGAATTCGTATATAATTATATACAGATAAATCCGTATGTAATTATATACGGATAAATTTGTATGGAATTATACACAGATAAATTCGTATGTAACTATATATGGATAAATTCGTATGTAATATCCGTAAGTAATTATATACAGATCTGTTCCGTATGTAATTACACACTGACCTGTTTGAGGTGTAATTACATACAGATATGGTCCGTGTGTAATTACATACAGATCTTATCCATATGTAATTACACACGGACTATATCCGTATGTAATTACATACAAAATAGATCTGTATGTAATCTGTTTATCAGTTTCCAAATTTTATTGGTTCCTAAATCAAAATTTGTTTAACAGATACCTGATAGTACCTAAAGAGATCATTCCATAAGCAGTAATCAATCCATATCATTAATGAATTAAATAAAAAGATGAAAAGTATTATATTTCATAAGTACATAACAAAAGAGTTAATTGCACCTCATAATAAAAGTAATCACAACACAATCCCAAAATGACAATATCATAACATATGTCTCAGTTAATATCAATACCGTTTATAAAAACTACTAACTACTATAAAGATTATGTGAATTATGTTTTATCTCTATGATTTTTCATCACATTGTGGCTGCTCATGACCTTGTTCTGGTTTCTCATTGCCTTGTTCTAGTTTCTCATTGCCTTGATCTTCATTCTGTTGTTGGCTGTTGATTTTGGGCGTCACGATCAACTTGGTGAAAAATATTTTGAGTAGCTGCTGTAGCTGGAGGGGCTAAGTATTGGAGAACTGTACCAATAAATTCCTTAATGGAGTTAAACTGGGGGCTCATCTCACAAATTTGGTCCTCACTAGTGGATACTCGCTGTCTCAGCTGATTCATCTATGGTTTTTTAATTAAATGATCTTGTACCATACTTAACCTATTGCTACATGACGGTTTGAGAAAAATCCTACTACTAGTCCTCGGATCAGTTTGGCAATGGCCAATAAACCGACTACTTGAAGACATGTACTAATCCAAGTGATTACTACAAAATTGCCTCACTAATCATGCTGATAATTTTGGACTTTGATTAACAATGACTAAACGCGTAACCTTCCCTATAAATAGAGGAGGTGCTCCCACAAGTATGACTACTATCCCTATACACACTTACTTGCACCCATTTTGACTTGAGCCTCGAAGTGTCCTTGCCGGTAAACCCCCTCCCCCCTCCCCCCTCCCTCTCAATCCAAGTTTGAAGAGAATAATTCTCACACCTACTCACTCACCTCAACCTACTCACTCACCTCGTCCAGATACCCAACATAGGAACATTTTGGTGCCCACCATGGGGTCAACAAGAATAGTTCAAAGAATTCATCAATATTAACAATAAGCATTATTTCGAGATCTAAGATTAGAAAAACTTGAGAGCAGCAAACATTAGACATAAGAAATTACTCCCAGATCTTCAACAGAACAAGTCGAGAAGACCGAAAAGGTTGGCAGAACCAACATCCTGAGCCCTCTATTAAAGAGTCTCAACCTCAGTCACACTTTCTCTCTTCACTTTTAGTCTACAGCCAAACGAAGCAAGTATGATCACTTGACTCAAGCCCAATAACTTGTACATACCAAATTGAGTACTTGAGATATAAAAGTTGATCACCTGAAGCTTACATCTCGACCTACCTTGGAATATCTTGGAATACCATTCCCCATCAGGCAATAGTTTTGGAATATCTTGGATGAACTCTTCTAAACCTAATTTCGCTAGATTTTTCCTTGTGCTTTATTTTCTCTTTATTTGCACTTTCTCTATATTGTTTCCTGATCTTTTCGGTTTGTGTTTTTGTTGTCTTCTCCTAACTATGGATGCAGGATCTTTGAGTTCTTCTAAAACCCTCAAGACACGATCACAATACCCTCTTCAAGAATAATTTACTCAGAGTTCCAAAGAAAATTTGGACATCCTCATACCAAATTGATTGGCAATGTACTTTGATTATGCTCGCTACCTACTTATGGAGGGGAATAACAGTGAGGAAAATCCAGTTGGGAGCTTTCCATCTCGAGAGGCCGACAAGAAGCATGGCTCAACCTCCGAGATACATGATGCCATTACCAATGCCCTCACAATGTTTAGAAAACACTTGAAACTCACCAAACACTCGGAATTAAAATAGTCGGGCTCTCCGAATCAATTTTCATTTCCAAGTAAGTGTATATTCTTTTAACCGTGTTCATGGACTCTTTATCGTCTCCTTAGTGAAACAAGCCGAGAAGACCGAGAAGGAATGATAATGGTCCATTGTTTGATCATCTACCTGGTCTACTTGAATATTTCAAATTTTGGTTGTTATGCTTCTGACACCGTTGCCACCAACCACAAATGGTACCACGGACACCTTGATGCACTGCAAGATGGTGATGCACATAACCTTCTTTTGGGGCAAAGACTGATATTTTGTTTACTCATGTCAGTTTTCATCCAGTTCTCTCATGCCCGCTTCATTAAACCCAATTCTAACCATATCGCAATCGATCTGATCAAGACCCTCTTCTTCACTTTTGAGATACCCCCAACCGAGTTCAAGAACACAGTATGTCCCTCGTCCTTTGCTTTGGTTTGAGAATCCAATTCATGTAACTGCCCCATGTGCACGATAAACCATTTCATTAATCTCTCCAAACACGTAGATCGACACAAGTTTCAAAGTAATAGGCTTAGTAGGGGTGGCGGATACCAACCTTAATTTGTGGCTCTTTTCTATTCATCTCCTCGACCTCGACACATTATCTTCCAATGCTCAAGAAAACTTCAAAGAAAATGGCAGAAAATGTAATGCTTGGATATTACAAGGTGCTCTTAGAATCTCAAACTTCCCATAGGGTCAACTTTATCAGATCCCGAGCACCTCCACGGTTGAATCAAATGATATACATTATTTTATTTAATTTTATTTTTTGGCCTCCTTGGTAGGGAAGATAAAAAATAGTACATGAATAAAATCAAGAAAGCGCTTTGGTGTGGAGCTCGGCCAAGGAGCTCAACCTTCTCAATCTCGGCCTTAAAGAGCTCGGCCGTGGAGGTTAGCCTTCTCGAGCTCAGTCTCGGTTGAGCTCGGCCACAAACATCAACCTTCTAGAGCTTTACTTCCACAAAGTCCACAATGTCTTGTCTTTTCTCTTTTCTCTGCCAAGCTTGTGCTTGTATTTTTAAATTATCCAAATCAAAGGAATAAAGTTCAGATATCATATCGTTAGAGTTTGGGATTACTTGGTTATCATAGCTCAAATCTATAGACAAATCACATATCTCTAAAGCTATTTTGAGCTGATTCGCTTATCTGATTATGAACATCATGCAAGTTGGTTGAACTTGTCATTTCTAAAATCTCGTTGAATGAGGTCGTTATAATATTGAACCGGGAAATATTGCTATCAGTTCACTCTCTTTCATAAATTTTGGCTCTACCATGTACACTTTTGGATAATTCACCATTTCTTTCTAGCACGTTCGAACAAGAACGACTTCAATAACTCAACCAAGGGTGGGTTCAGTTGCATGAAACCCTATCGAGTACTCTTCATCTTGGACACGGAGTTTGTTCTCATGAACCTCCCACCAAGATCTCGGTCATCGAGTACTCTTCACCTTGGGCATGAAGTTTATTCTCATGAACCTCCCCCCAAGATCTCAGTTACCGAGTACTCTTCACCTCAGGCACGGAGTTCCTTTTCATGAACCTCTCACCAAGATCTCATTCGTTGAGTACTCTTTACCTTGGAAGTGTGATGGAAACCTTGTTGAGTTTTGTTATTTTCATTCCAATTAAGCCATGGAAAATGGAGTAAATAGCAACTACTACAATGCAGTGCAGTGTGGACGAAAATGTAGTGATTCAAAGCAGCGGAAACTTCATGGAAATGGAAGCAATGACATGTTGAGGTTGAGTGAAAGTGGTGGAACAATGTAATTGGAAGAGATGAGGCCAACTTCCAATGAAATCCCTAAGCTAGTCTTCTAAGAAAAGCTAACAAAGATGAGGCTCAAGAACCAAATATGCTAAAAAATTTCAACAGCATAACACTAGTTCAAATCAAGCTTAACATGTCATTACTTCCATTTCCATGAAGTTTTCGTCCACACAACATTACATTGTTGCAGCCGCTGTTTACTCCATTTTCCATGGCTTAATTGGAGTGCAAACAACTTTACACAGCAAGGTTTCCATCATATGGTATTTAGGGCATAGGTTACGCACAAGCTAAGTCATTTTTACTATTTTGCAAGTTATTTTGCACTGTATTGTTGTTGTGTTGTGTTGTTTTCACTATTTTAAATTGAATTTCGTGTTGTTCCTCAACATTTGACATGTGTATGTGTAATTTTATATTTTAATTGTTCTTTTTCTACATTCTAATCAGTTCAAACAGTTGCATACAATAAGGTTTCCATCAAAGTGGAGTTCATTCTCATGAATCTCCCACTGAGAGCTTGGTCTGCTGAGAATGCTTCATCTTGGGCACGAGTTCATCCTCATGAACCTCCTACCAAGATCTCAGTCCGTTGCGTACTTTACCTTGGGCACGGAGTTCATTCTCATGAACCTTCCACCAAGATCTCGGTCCGTCGAGTACTTTACGTTGGGAGCGGAGTTCATGTCCATGAAGCTCCCACCGAAAACCTCTCCTCAATGGAGTTTAGCATCATGAACCTCCCACTGAGACTCTAGGACCAAATGACTCTTTTCAAGCATGAGTTCAATACCATGAACCTATCACGCAGAGGTCAGTTCGCCTAAGTGCTCCTCATCCCAGATTCCAAGATTGACCTACAAAAACCCCTACCCAAACCTACGTCATGGAGTTGGTTATTAGAAAATTCATACAAAAAACCATTGTATTGGCCAGAGACTTAGAGCTCTTCCTTCAATTTGGTCAAGAAATATTTTTTTCAAGTAAACCTCTGCAAAGTATGAGTAAAGGCTTTTCATGACTTCCAATGAAGCATTTGAGTCGTTCAAGCCTTGGCGGGCATGTGTACTATTCTCAACCTACTCCTTTAAGTTAGCATGAGAACCAAATCTTATGTGTGGTCCTCGGCTCAGCTTAGTATTGGCCAAATAGACCTACTACTCGAGGTCAGTTTGGGAAGTTGGCCCCATTCATCCCAATCTAATACTTAATCCTCGGCTCATCTCGGAACCTAATTCCTAGTCCTCGACTCATCTTGGAACCTAATCTCTAGTCCTCAGCTCATCTCTGAACCTAATGCCTAGTCCTCGACTCAACTCGGAACCTAACACCTAGTTCTTGACTCAGCTCAGTACTGGCCAACAAACTCAATACTCGAGGTTGGTTTGGGAAAAAAAAATCCACTTTCATCTCGACTTCAATTTATTTTTCAGCAAGTGACAATTTGCCTTAAAAACTTTGATTAGCCGACCACGCCTCTCGCCTCGGGCACAGAGTTCATTTCAATGAACCTTCCATCGAGAGCTCAGTTTACCGAGTGCGTACTCTCGTCTCAAACGTAGAGATCAACTTAGTTTACCGAGTCCATGTTCACCTCTAACACAGAGTTCATTTGCATGAACCTCCCACCGAGAACCTGATTTAAAGAGTACCCGTATTCGGCTCGGGCATAGAGTTTATTTACATGAACCACCCACTGAGAGCTTAATTCGTCGAGTACCACTCGGTTTTCCAAGGGTACAATCTCCCTTTTATGCCACCAAGATCTCAGGGACCAAATGGCTTACATTTAGCAAATTTTATTTTGGAAAACCTCCCACCAAGATCTTGGGAGTCGAATGACTTACCTTTAGCAAAGTCTATTTTGGAGAACCCCTCACAAGAGCTCGGTTTAATGAGAAAACCTCAAATGAGAGCTTAGTTCACCGAGAGAACCTCTCACGAGAACTAGGTTTATTGAAGAAACCTCACTCGGGAGATCGATTTACTAAAGAACCTCTCACGAAAGCTCGGTTTACCAAATGTCCATGTTCATCTCAGTCTCGGTCCATCGAATGCATCTTTCGGTCAGTGGAGAATTCACGTGGAAGAACTTTGTTATTAAATAAAATTCACTATGAAGAGAATCCTTGACTTCTATGTTTAGGTGCTTGTTGATATGGGTATGCTCTCTTCTCTGCCGCAATAGCTTTTGCTGAAGCATCCAGACTTTCCCTTTGCTACTAATGTTGAATATGAACGTCTTCCACCCTTCTGCTCTTTTTGTAAAATGATTGGCCAATGTTATATACTTGCAAGCACTACCTTCAGAGTGATAGGTCTATTCAACAAGTGAAGTCTAAACAAAATTGTGTTCCTAAGTCCAACTTAGAGACAAGGGAGGAAAATGTGAATCCGCATACTAAGGTGGTTAATGTTGTTAATACTACTATTGGTAATTATTCTAAACTATTTTCTTTAGGAGATTATGTTGTTACTCCTGATAATGGCTCTGATAAGGAGGATAGTTTAGATTGGATACCAAATCTTGTTGATGATTCTTAGAAGGCCTCTATAGTTTAGAATGTTGAGCAAATACAACATATTTCTCCTAAGGTTAACCTGGCTCACCCGTCTAGTTTGACTCTTTCAAATTATTTTTCTAAATTGTTTGTTCTAGATGAAAACTTGTCATAGGATAAGCATGAAAATATGAATATTGTGGATTCCAATCTCCCTTGGTTGCTCCCATATAGTTGTTCCAGTGACAAATAATAATAGTTCTAAACCTTTGCTTCTTAAGAGAGTTCCTTGTAAGATGTTGGTGTGCAAAGTTTAGTTTCTAAGAAGTGGGCAGATATGTTGGAGGAAAAGGCTTCTAACTTAGACTTTTATTCTAACACCTGACAAATGACCATCACATAAAATATAAACTTACTAATTAACATTATATATGTATAAATACACATATTTACAAAAAAGAAGGAAATTAAAGCAAATCTTTATTCCTCTTCAAATGCTTCAGCATCACATTGTTTATGTATGTGTATATATATACATACATACATATATGTGTTTGTGTGTTCTCGTGTACATAATATATTTGTCACAATTCATAATACAAACACATGCAAATGTGAGATATCGAACTTAAATTCTAACATAAAACAGTATAAGTAAAAATAACCAAGTTGATTAGGAATTCATGCTTAAGTTAATTTCCTTTTCAATCAAACATAGTCATATAAAATCCATATACCAATTACAAAAATCCAACTTCATTCTAATACCAATATACGATCATCATATACACCACACATAGATCTATTACCAACTACAATAATTCAATTTCATTCTCTTACCAATATACAACAATCATACTGACCACACATAAATCCATTTGCAATCCTTGTACCTTGATTTCCTTCTAATTTCCTGTACTCTGATTTCATTTTAATCATATTGATTACATATGAATCTATCGTCTTATGGAAGACTCATTAAGTATGTCCATACCACATACTAACATATAATCTATACATCAAGGATCATGATAAATTCAAACATCCAATATCGAGTGTTTAGAGCGTGTCCTAGTCTGTATGGACACCTTCATTAGCTTCTTACCACTTGATATCTTAGTCTATGTGACTTAGACAATCAGTGAAGCTAGAGGATCTCCACTAAACATAGGCTTTTCATACTTACAATTTTCTTCATTTGCATACAATACTTATTATTTAATTAATAATTCACAACATTCGAGAACCTTTCCAACCTAAAAAATAAAACTTAACGACGAAACTATCAAAATCTAACATTTCTACATGTTTCTACAACATATAATCAAACAAATCTATCAAATAACATCCCTATAAGAAAAAGTGAAACTTGGGACCTCCTCTTCTAACCTAGGGTACTATTGAAAAGTTAAAGTTACCTTCCCTTACCTGAAATATTTACCTTCAATTCCAAAGTGTTATCTCAAAATCTAAGGATCTAGAGCAAGTTATCAAAACATATTCAAATTTCAATATATGGTAGAACAAGTTGAGAGACACATTTTTCTCAAATGTCCCCACCAAGATTGATGAACAAATCATACAGGAAAGAAGGAAATAAAAAATCTTTAGGATAAATATGAAATTACTCTGTTTGAAAATCTAGTCAAGTAGAAATGATGCTCGACTACTCAGCTATTGTAGGGTGTGATCAGATTTTGAAATAGATGAGATATGAAAGGAGAAAAGTTAGAGAGAAGAGAGAGATGTGGGGAGAGAGAGTGTGGCCTAGAGAAAGAGAGAATGTGTGTGTGTGTGTGAGAGAGAGAGAGAGAAGGGGGCGTTACCTCTTATGGTCATGATGATATGTCTAATCATCTTGTAGGCGTGGTAGACCTCCTAAAAATGCTTCTATAGCTACTGGAAAAGCCATTGAAATGCCTTCTCATGGTTATGTTGGGGTTAAGCTTGATTGCATGATAGTTGTTGGTTTGGAAGTCCATGGGTTTTGTGTTAGTCCTTCTGATTTACATTTAATTGATGCTAGTTCATGTCCTGTGGGTCTGTGGCCAAATACTGGAGGGGTGTAAGCTTCTCAGGCTCTTTCATCGAAGTTTGAAAATGAGTGTAAGTTGATTTCTTAGTACTGGACCGATCGGGTGGTGCAAGGGTCCTCTGGTGATTCGAATGAGTTGAAAGGGTGTGTTCAAGCTTCTATGAAACCTAAGAGATCGAGGAAGGGTGCCTCCAAGACTACTAAAAACTTGTTAGAGTATGTCCTTTAGTTTGTGATCCAACGTGGTCAAAGTGAAAGTACTTCTAGGAAAGTATGAAACTCTTTTAAAATGTATTACGCCCATGTCCAGATAGTTTCCTTTATTTTGGTATGTGGTTTGTTGAGAAAGACTTTTGAACTCATGTTACGAATATGGAAAGTAGGAACCTCATGCGTTCAAGTTGCTCTCGTTTTGAAAAAAAAAATAGTCCAAGTGGTTTCCTATGTTTTGATATGTGGTTTGTTGATAAGTACTTTTGAACTCATATAACAGATATGGAAAATAAGAACCTCGTATGTTCATGTTTCCTCTCATTTTGAAAAAATACAATTATAATGTTATGGAAAGTAAGAGTGTTCAAGTGGTTTTCTCTATTTTGATATATAGTTTATTGATAAGTACTTTTGAAAGTAAGTGGAAAACAAAAAGCATATATGAACGTAGCACACGTAAGTGAATAAAAAATTATTTTTTTTATTTTTTTGCTATGTAACCATGTCAAATAGGTGTAATGACAAGTAAGGGTGTCAAAGTATCACTGTCCAAAAAGTATTGAGTCATGATTATAAGATAAAATATAAGATAAAAGGAAAGTTCAAGTTATGATTACATGACAAAGTCACAAAATTTAGAAGTCAAGGGTGTTAAATGTTTTCAACGAAATGTAAAAGATTAACATACTTTTTTGCTTGGCAAACTGCTTCAACAATCCTTTTAGTATCTTCGGCAAAATCCTGTACATATACATTGACATACAAGCAATTTATAAGGGTTATCACGCTTAACTTACGGCATGAACAACAGTGTTAAAATTCACGTGCATACTTTTTCAGATTTTGGGTGATCAACGTTGGCGTTTAAGATTATTTTAAGTCTTTTCGCTCTTTCTAACTCAAGGCTAGGGGTTGTGAGTTGTCGCAAAATTAGGGCGTTCATCTATTAAATCGAGTACATTATTTAAGATTTGCATCAACGCCACTTAAGCCTAGAGTTCAGTAAACCATCCTAGTAGGATACAATACAACATTAAGTCTATCCTTTTGATTCAGATTGCAATAAAGCTTTGAGGTTGTTGTTGTGTTATTTTTCCTCTCTTCATTTCTTAACTCTTCATCATTTTATTTCTGTGCTTAATGCTTTTACTAGTTCATGCTTAATGTTTCAGTTAATATGAATTTCAGTGTCTCTGTTCATGCTTAATGGAGTAAGTCATGAGTTGTTGGGATGGAATGAATTATGTATGTGAATGCTTAATTTGCATAAGAAAAATTTGTGTTAATTCTCACTTTGTTAATTAATCCGGGTTGAAATTAGGGTTCAATAAGTTGAGTATGAATTTTTGTATCCTGTGATAAGCGGACTGCAATCTAATCGAGAGGATAATTTAATTCGGTTAAGAAAATCTAATTCGGTGTTGTTGTTGTTTTTATTTTATTAATTTTGATTATTCCACGAACTCCCATTTCTCTTTCTGTTTTAATCCTTTGACAAGAACTAGGTCTTTAAAAGACGACCTAAGAGTCACTTCCTAGTACTACATTTATTTAACCGAATACGGCTTTGGTCAGTATTAAATAACTTATTGTGATTTACCTTGACAAGAAAAAACAAAAAGTTTTTAATTCAATATATTCCTCAACATTCTATATATACATTTTAAATGACTAGGATATGCAACATCATCTCACCAGAAAGAAATATCAGAATTTCAGAACTAAAATTCTCTTAAAATGGCTTCTCGCTTCTGTCAATCTTTCATCTTCGGAGTTTTCCTTGTTGCTTTGGTTCTCACATCAGGTAAATGGAAGAAAGAATTAAAAATGATGATGTTGTTTTTTATGTTTATGCTTTTTGAAAACAACAAAAATCCATAGTTTTATGTCAATTTTATATGCTGAAATTTTGATCTGAATGCAGTACCAGAAGCAGTAACAGGAATTACTGATCCAGGCATTCGCTGCATCGGGCAATGCACTGCACATTGCAACAAAGATTGCACTAATAAGGGCTTAAAGAGTGGTTACTGTCTGAAGCAAGGATCTCTTAATCTTTGTTGCTGTTCCTGATTGAGTTATATTCTACTATTTCATAATAAAATGCGTGTTTAAGCTAAGGATTTTATTCTCATTGAATTCAGCACCACCAGTAGTTTGCGTTACAACTATCACCGAATTAACAAAACAAATCGTTCTTTATAATCATCTATATTTCTTTCAAGACATGTTTTTAAACTTAAGAATTCACTTCTAACATAAATTGATCATAGAATGAAGATATTCATATTTGATTGAAGTTAAGTCCAAAACAGATTAACCATATAATTGATCCTAATTAAAGTGAATAAGACAAATATCTCTTCCATCATTTAATATTTTGCCCTGAAGGCTCATTAAGTGAATAAGACAAATAATTATTAATATAAATTTATTATCCTTTTTGATGAAGCTTTGAAAATAAAATATAATTCTTTTTATCCAAAAATAAATAAGATTTTTATGGGTCTACACTAACAATTTAGATATATTTTCAATTTAAATGCATAAGTTAATTTTAAAAATATAAACTATGTTAAAAACAATCATTGCTATTTGTTTACACGAGTTTTTTCTTTAAAATACAGAAAAACATAAACTTCGTGTATTATATATAAAACAATGAAAATTGAGAAAAATAAATAACTAGATTTTTTAAAAGATAACTTGCTTTTATAAAATTTAACAACATATTAGTAATAACCATTAACAAAAATACTTGAATGCGTGAAATAAAATATAAAAAGGATTAGAGATTTCACATCAACTAAAGATAAGATTTTTTAATAATTTATTAGTGGATGTAAAATATCATCTTACTTTTTGAGTAAGGGGGTAAGTTGGAGATTCTACATCAATTAGAGATAAAGTTTTTTAATAACCTATAAATGAGTGTAAATCTCATCATACAACATTACAAGAAAAAGTTAAATTATCGACGAAATTTTATCGACAGAACTTTATCCGTCGGTAAAATATCATATCAACGATTTCATCAAGGATATTATCCGTCATTAAATTTATCGACGGATTTATCGACAGATTTGTTCTAAATCTGTCGGTAATTACCGATGGACTCAAAAATCTATCGGTAAATTTATATACAATCAATTTACCGACGCATTTTGGGTGTTTCTGATGAATTTGTCTTATCGGTAATTTTTGTTTTTTGTAGTGCAAGTCAATTTTATAAAGTTAAGTTAAAGTTAAAATCTACTTCTTAATAAAATATCCACTTCTTTAAAAGAAAATTATTTTAAAATTAAAATAAACAAAATATATAAGAAAACATAACTCAATTATTAAAGACGCAACAAAAAATTGTAGAATAACTCAATAAAGTCGGTGAATATTAACATCAAATAAATTTGTTAAATTGAGCTATGTGTAACAGTGTGGATTTGTGGGATTGAAATGGAATGAATTAATTGTTAAATTTAGGTTATGCCTAACATGGTGGATTTATGGGATTGAGATGGGATATAATAGTAAAAAATTTAATGCAAGGAATGTGTATTATACGAAGGTAATAAATATACAAATTGTGGAATTACTACATTAAAAATTGTTGTGTTTTGTACCTAAAGTGGTATATTGGGGTTTAAAGTTTATAGAAGATTTTATACACAAAGGACAATGAAGGGTGGTTAAAGATTAGGGTGGTGAAAGATTGTTTTAGAATTAAGGTACACAATGGATCTAGGAAACTAAATTCACATGATCTCACAATTTATTTCTAACCCAACTCATGATTATACTTTTAATTAAAAGGGTCTTCATTCGCTAGTGTTACATTCGTGGATGCAGTAACTAACTTATAACTATTTATACTGTTGTAAAACCATCAAAGCCATAAAGAAATGTTAGTAATGCATTGGAGACTCAAGAGTACCTAGTATACCAATTCTACTATGATAACAATGATGTGGAAATTAAGAAGCAAAAACCTCAACGAATATTATGTCATATAATTGAATTAAAAAACATATGAGATATGTTTAAATTTGTAAAATTAGTTTTTCTTTATATATCTGATACATTGACTCTCAAAGTTTTCAAATTCACTTACTTGAAATTTATTATAACTAAGTCTGTTGCAAACTCTATCTACCTTTTAGGTGGACGTCCTAGAATCTTCTTAAGGGATATATCTATAAACTAACTGCAGATATATCTTCTTGTGTTTTATGATCACAATTTATGAGAATATAATTACTAAAGAACCAATTCATTCCTAAAAGAAATTTTAGATCTTTCATGGTATACAAATAAGATATATTTGGTATTTTCTTTCATCTATAACACCTTACTTGGTGTAAATACTACTAGCTCAACATTTAACTCTCTAATTAACAATTTGAATTTCTTAACACAAATAGAGTACACAAAAGAATTTGTTGCCCCAGAATCAAACAATATAAATAATTATAGTCCAGGAATGAAACAATTACCTACTATCAAATTGTGATGTTTCAGCTCCACTAATAGCAAACACTTAGCAAACTACTTTGGGTTTCTAATTGTTACTTCTTATGCTTGTTGCATCCCACCAAAGTTTGGTGCTCTTAGCCGAACATGACAGTCTTTTGTTAAATGGTCATATCAGTGACATTTATCACATGTCACATTTGGTATTGGTAGAGGACAAAATTTAACAACATATGATCCTCCACATTTATAACACTTGGCACCTGATTGCAAATGAGAACTAGGTCCTCCACTCCTATAAGATTGGGGTCTATAATAACGCTCCATTTTATCTCCATACTTAGGTTTGCTTCTAGAAGGTCCTTCCACTTGAGGTCCTTCCACTACTTTTGCCTTCTCCACTAGAGCAAGGAATTCGCTAATGAACATATAAATCACCACCTTTTTAAGGTCATGTTTCAACCCAAACTCAATTTTTTGCAAGCCTTAGTCATGGCTTGGGTATAAAATCTAACTAGGTGTTTGAACCTAGTAGCATATTCAGTGTCTGAAAGATTTTCCTCTTTTAGTTACATGAACTCAATTTCTTTGCATATTTGACACTATCAGAGAAATACTCCTCCAAAAATCCTACTTTGAAGCTCTCCCATGTGACATTTTCTCCTATATCTTCCATCATCTATTTCATGCCTATTCACCAAAACTCAACTTCTTTGGTGAGAATATGGATTACATAATATAACTTCCTCTCTTTAGGACATTGAGTGACTTCAAAAAGATTATCTCAATATCCCTCACCATTGATCTACTTTGTTTGGGTTTATTCTCCCATTAAAGTTGGGTGAATTATGCCTCGTGAAATCCCCTAACCTTAAGGAATGACGTTGTTGATGAAGCTAAGATACTTTTTTTGCTATTTTAGCAACATCTAGTTAAGGAACTCACCCTAGTGTTGTTGTATATAGGAGCATTTTACTGTTGTTAGGTTGTTGCCATCATCTTTATTGCCCGTGCTAAGTGGGGCACATCCACCTGTGCGGGAGGAGTAGGTAGTTTATGTATCATCTTCTAAGCACATAGAGAATTAGATTAAAAATTGTAATATCCCAAATTTTATAAAACTATTTAAATTATTCATTATCAACATCTTATAAGATTTAAAGACTAAAAGAGTCAACTTTTAGATAAATATATATCAGGAGATAAGACAATAGATGTCGAGTCTACAATGAAGTATACATACGCTACCAGACGAATGAAATAACCGAGAAGGGTCAAATTTCAACATGATAGATGATTCTAAGTAGTCAGAAGATACTGAAGTCAAAGGTTAGAGCGAAAGAACTTTGAACGCCAAAGATGAAGAATTTACCCAATGGAAATTATCCATGGAAGAATGGCTTCGGTGTTGATGTTAGAAGATAGAAATTGAAACAAGGCATTGGAAGAATGAAGTAGTAATTGTCTATAGACAATTAGACAAATAAGTGACAGTAAGTTTCCCCTGTTTACGAAGAATTATTATAATTTTACCAGGACGTGAAAAGTTTAAAGGATAAGGATTATTTCACAAAACAACTAGAAAAGTCTAAGTAAATATCTTTACTTACACACTGTTATAGATAATAATGAATATGTGGACCCAATTTCGTATTGTTTATTAGAGATATTTTACATCTTAGATACTGATAACAAACAAATAAGACAATTGTTAACGACTAGTTGGGATAGATGAGCACATGCACATATCAAACCCACCATTGCTACTTCAATTCATCTCAATTTCCAAGGAATCAAATCCTTTGTTAACAAATTTCAATAAGGGCACAATCATGATCATGAGACATTTCCTCCCATAAGGAAAATAACAATAATTATCAATGACATTTATGTAGTAAACCTTTCGAATATAAGTTATAAAACCAGTTAAATAGATAATACTAAGATGTGAAGTATCTCTAGTAAATAGTAGGAAATGGGGTCCACATATTCATTGTTATCTATAACAGTGTGTGAGCAGAGATATTTACTTAGATGAAGCTTTCTTTCTAATTCTTTAGCTATAGTTCAATTAGTCTATTGGTTTTGTGATGTTTCTTTTCTAATATATCTAATTAATCAATTTAATGTGTCCATGTTTTACACACAAACACACACACATACACGTGTATTACAAAAGGGATGTCCGAACAAAGAACTAATTACAAAATTCTAACACAGAAGAAACACAATAAACCCAACACCCTCATGTCATTCTAAGCATGAACAACTCTGGTACTATAAATCTAACACTCCAAAAGAAACTATCCACTAAATCTAACACACACACATACATACCTAGATATACATACAAAAATTTACAAAAGAAAAGATAAATTAAAGTTTTTATTGTTCTCCAGATGCCTCTCCAACACCTATCATTATATATGTTCATGTACATATCGTTATTGTAGGTTGCCACACAAACAACACATACAAGGGTAAGTTATTGAAATAAAACTCTAACATAAGATAATGTATATGGAAACAATAACTTTATAAGCAATTCATAAACAATCAAATACAAACATAGATCTGGAGTACATATGGATATATACATCAAAGGATTCAACAAATGGAATATTGATTGAGGCCTTCTGAAAAACCTGTATTAAGTATGTCCTATCAGAGACTTACATATGAATCAAACCAATACTTACAATCAAACCTAAAAATAATAGGTCAAGGTAAGTTCATTACAACCAAGGTCTGTACATTTACACATGTCATGCTGTGTAAAAACTTTCTCCTTAACTTTTCACCACCTGATATCTTAATCTATATGACTTGGATAATCAATCAAGCAAGGGCATCTCTGTCATAAAATAGGTGTCAATACTTAATACACAACTCAAACAAAGGTTTGCATACCGTCCCAAATTTGTGACCATAAATTCATATAATTGTCATTGTTCTCAAAAAGCATTATCATACAATAGAACTCATTAAAACTAAAACACAAAATCAATCAAATATAAAAATTAGTATTCATTTCACATTCATATACAATTCAATCTATTAAAAAGGCAATAAGAAAATAAATAAAAATAATTCTTTTTTTTAGCTTGGGCAAGAATTGACTCACTTGAATAAAAATATTTTAACTTAAGCAAAAATCTGGTAAAGAGGATTGATTTTCAATTTATTTTCGCTTAAGCAAAAATTTATTTGCTTCAGTGAAAATAAGACTGAAAGCAAGGTTGAATTGCAGATCTATTTTTGCTTAGAGAAAAAATAGCATAAAAAAGCAACCTCAGCAACAAAATCAAATAAATTTTCAGAGATCTTTTCAAGAACACTCTAATAATACAACTTTTAAACATTTTAAAATGACCAAATCCAAATCATGATTCGTTCAAACATCACCTTTCACTTATTTCAATTTAATCTAAACCATTCAAACTCAATGTATATATTTCATTCATATCAAATTCATTAAGACCGTAATCAAAACTCAATTTAATGAATTTTATACTTTAGCATGCATAATGCAATTATTAAATTAACTTCTCTTCAATAGTGTTTAATTCAAAACATTCTAAGATAATCCTTTATTAACCAAAGCACAAAAAACATTCAGCTTCAAATATTCAAAAAATTTTCAAAGAAAACATCATCTCTGGATGAAAACCAAAATCTTCTGACCAAGTCACATTCACATCGAGATCATCTATCCTAAATCCTATCAAAAGCATAAATAGTTTCTCTTACCTGTAATCCTTTATTCCCAAAAAGGTTCTAACTTAAGCACAAAGTACTCAAAATATAGATATTTAAAGCAAGTTATCCACATAACAAAATTTCAATGAGTTTAGCTAAATTGATAGAAATGTTTTTCCCAACTGACTTCGCCAGATTGATGATGAAATTGTAAAGAAAAGAAAAAGAACTTTAGAGTAAATGAAAACTTACTCTATTTAAAAATATGATTGGTTAGAATTGATTTTGAACTCCTCAACTATAAAGAAATTAAAAAAAAAAGGTGTAAAAAAAATTAAGAGAGAGAGAAATGTAAGTGTGTATGCAGGGGTTAGACCAACAAGCTACTACTCCTATAATATCAAAATAAATATTAATTTGCATAATGAACTAAATCATATCATTGTTCTTCTTTTTTTCATCATATAAATCAAATTTTACATTTTATGTAACTCCAATAACCACATATCCCACCAAAAGGAAAGACTTGTAATTTCCAATTGAGTTTGCTACTTAAGAGATAGAGCCTTTATTCCCTTACTGAAGTTAAAATAATAGGAATGCACGAATCATAGTACAAATTTTCTGTTAAGTTTTTGGTGCTGTCTATATCTTATGTCTTTTAAATATATTGATTTTGATATATTAATTTCTTTAACTATTTTAAAATATTAAAAAAAATGTATTTTGAGACCACAACAAAGAGATCGAAAAATCAATTGAGAATCCAAATTTCATAAAATAGAACTATAAAAAGTAAAATATTTGTTATAGTTAAATTTTAACTCTTTAAAATCGTCACACAAAATCTTTTACAATTAAAATGTTAAATTTACATGTGTGAAAAGCAGTTTACCATAAGTATACTTTAAATGCACGTACTCTTAAAAAAATATGTTATTAACAGTTAAAACTTGCACCAAGTATATTTCTATTTTTATTTTCATTTAATATTTTTTTCCAAGTTCAAACTATAAGAAAGTTTACTCCTATTTTATAATAATTTATGATATTTTGACAATTAAGAATAGTTACAAGATATATTATATTTTGTTATCTTTTAAAACATTTATTAAAGGTTTAAAAAATCGCTAAAAATTATTGAAACAAAACATTTTAAAATTCTAAAAGTATTTATTAATTAGCTTTCAATAATTTATAATCAATTATCTAAAAAATATAATAATAAAATGATAATAATTTTATTATATTAAAAAAATTGATAGTCTAATTGTATAATATAACAAGTATATTTTTCAAAATAAATATTATTTTTCATTTAATGTGATAATGTGTAATTATTAGGTTAACTTTTAAAAGTGATTAAATCAATAAATTTTCAGAGAAAAATCTAATTTGACAAAATGTTGAGTAAAATGTATTTCGAAGAAATGGAATCTCCTCTCAAGCATCAATTAATGTTTTTTATAATAAACTTAATCATATATTTTCTTTTTCAATAGAATATCTTTAACAAAATATTATGTCAAATTAAATTTTTAAGTCCAAAATATAACAACATATATGTGAAATCAGATAAGTCCAGAAATATTATGACATATATATCAAATCAATTTATTATATATCAAATCAATTTACTATATGAAAAAATATCACAATATATATATCAAATATTAAATATTTCAAAATTTATGATACAATATTTCAAACATAATGTATTATATTAAACGATTTTTAAATAGTTTAAATATTTTATTATTTTTCTGAATACTATATAATCAATTATCCAAAAGTAATAATTTTTTTAAAAATAAAATAAAATTTAAAATTAAAAAAATTAAAAAAATTAAAATTGAAACGGATGAGATAAGCTTTTGGCAGGACTTATCCGACCCCTGCACCTATCTCTAAGAAACCCAATATATCCCTACCGAATTAAAAACAAACAGAAATAAATTGGATTGTGAACGAAGGATAAAAGCAAAAGCAAATGGTTAAATTGGATCTATGCAATCATTGCAAGGATCCATATAAATACCAGCATTGACAAATTCGAATTCGAGGAGGAAAAAAAAACAGAGGTAGCCTAGGAGACTAAAAGAAGAGGTAAAGAAATTGTAGCGAAATTAAGAGCAACATTTTTACTAAAGCCCGCTCAAGTCCGATATATATCAGTAAGATAAGGGATAAAATATATTTATTATTTATATACTATTTCAATTATTTATTTTATATTTATTAAGTGAGATGTCTTAACTTCATCTTATTAAATTATTATATACTTTTTAAAATTATAATAACTTAATACTGTATCCCTAAATGTTATTTCATAAACATGAATATAATAATTAAAATTTTAAAATGACTAATATTTACATTTTTGAAGCAAACATATTATGCAATAAATATATATATATATATAATATGAGATATATTTTACATTATAGATGTATATATTTAATAAAGCATTAATGTTAGGCATTATTAGGGATTTTAATATATAAGTTAAGTTGATACTTTAAAACATGAAAAAAAATATATAACTAAAGAAAAACAAATAGTAAAAAATATGGAGGGTCACATCAAACTCATGAAAAAAGAACAAACTCTCTACAAACGAAATAAAGGGAATGAAAACCTATTACAAAAAAGTGTAACCTAATACAATAAGGTAAATTAGAATATTAGAAAATTGAATTCTTTTTATTAGTCAATTTATTAGCACAACTATTATCCTTTCTAAAGATATGAGTTACTCTAAAATTCATAGTAGCACAAATCTGCAGACACTTGCACCGTCTATCTTTAATAGTCTATGGAATGATATGAGTTGAACCAAAAGCTTGTCAAAGAAAATAAGAGTCACACTCCAACCAAAGCTCTTTAAAACCCTTCAATTGAGCATATTCAATAGTAAAATGACATTCATGTCTTCAGCATAAAATACATGTTGAATATCCAAGAAAGCAGAAAAGTTATCCATATATTTCTTTCGTCACTGGTTTCTTTCTTAGCAGGATGTGTTCAAGTTTCCAAATACCATGGAGGTGCTTACAAGATCATGACTCTTTATCGTCTAAAAAGAAATCGATTTCGAGTCAACGTAAAACTTTTTGCGCAAGCCTTTAATAATGCATGTAGCATCCCTTTAACTCAACTTCTTAACCATGCATCAAGGGAGACTCAGTATCTGTTCAAATTTTGATGGAGGTTTATGTAGCAGGGGTTGGAAGAATGTAACAGTCATCTCCATGGTTGGGTTTTACTTAACAAAGACAACAAACCTCTCACACACTTAGATTTGTGTAAGAAACTTGAAACTATTTGGGGCTCTTTGGCTACATGGAAGGTTATCCCTTTGGCAAAGGGTTTTATGAGTTTAAGTTATCCTCACCTGAAGACATGCATCATTTGTTGGACCAAGGATTTTGTCCTGGCATCCATGAAACTAACTAAGGCTCAATGTTGGATTCACATTGATAGTCTACCCATGGAATACTGGCATCCGAAGGCTACATTTTTTATTACAAAAGAAATTGGTACTCCTCTTACGTTAGATGACTGTACTATGAATACAACATGTGGCTTCTATGTTCGTATGCCTGTTGATGTGGATCTGCTTTCTTCTGCCAGAACAACTTTTAGTGAAGCGTTCAAGCTTTCCCTTTGTTACTAATGTTGAGTATGAAGGTCTTCCACCTTTTTGCTCTTATTGTAAAATAATTGGTCATATTTTACCTACTTACAAGCATTGTGCTCAAAGTGATGAGAGTGATCAACAATTGAATTGATACAATGTTATATGCCTAAGTCCAACCTAGGCACTAGAGCAGAAAATATGAATATGCATAATAAGGCGAATAATGTTGATCCTGGTGATGTTAATAATTCAAAACCATCTTCTCCAGGTGGTGTTGTGGTTTTTCATAATATTTCTGATGAAAATAATAGTTTAGAAGGAATGCCAACAGGCCCATCCAGTCAAAAAATGTTGAGTAAATACAATATGTTCCATCTCAGGGTGACCTGACTCACCCGTCTGGTTTACCTCTTTCAAATTCTTTTCTTTTCCTACATTTTAGGATAATTTATGTCTAGAAAAGTTTGAATCTGTGAATATTGTGCTCTCTAATCCACCTTTTGTTTCTCCCTCTTTAGCCTTGCGCGCTAATGATAATTCTAAACTTGTTGTAGCTTATAGCAAGTTTTGAAAGGACCAGAGTTTGGTCTCTAAGCGATGGGCTAAAATGGCCTTAGAGGAGGAGGCTTCTCATTATGATGATCTAGTCCAAATAACTTGCACACCTAGTAGGCCACCCACAGATGCTTCTAAAGTTCCTGGAAAAGCTGCTAAAGCAAGCAAATCCAAGAGGAAAGGATGAAGGTGAACACTTTTTTTCTAAAATATTAGAGGTTTTGGCTAATCCAAACACTCAAAATATGTTGGGAAATATACTTGGGGTTAATAAACATAAGCTTTTTCTATTGTGAAGCCTATGTCTGCTTAATCAGATGTTTATGTTAGGTTCTTTTTGCATTTTTAATCTTCATTTGGTTATTATGTCAAATACGATTAATAATGTTGCCAAGCTTTGGTGTTTAGGTAATGTTGATGTCTTTTTCTTAGTTTTGCATTTTTCTAAGCAGTTTGTTTTAGTTTCTATGATTTGATAGGGTGTTTCGCTTCATTTTGTAGGAGTTTATACTTCATCATTTTATGTTAGGAGATGTTTGCTTTGGAATGATTTGGCTTATTACAAGGTCCTTAGTGCATTTCAAGAGACTTCAAAATTATGTTTTTTGCTGAAGAGTCCAAAGGAAATTCCGCCTAATCAGGTTTCTACTAATGAGTTTGGTAGTTGGGTTAACTGTAATAACCTCATGGCTCATCCTTTTCTGGTTCCTTTTATATTTGGAATAATGGTAGATTGGGTACACATAGAGTGGATAAAACTTGACAGAATATTTGCCAATTTTGATTATCTTGATCTTTATAAAGCCTATAATTATTCTATTCTTCCTAGGAGCAATTCTGACCATCATCCTCTTTTACTTGGTATGTTTGATGATGTTGTTATTGCTAGACCCTCTTCTTTTATATTTTTTTTCAAGTGACTGCAACATGATGGTCTGATAACTTTGATTAAGTCATCATGATCTAGTTAGGTGGTTAGATATCTCATGCTAATGCTTCAAAAGAAATTGTAACGTCCTAAGTTGATGTTTAAGGATTGGAATAAAAATGTATTTGGAAATATTCATAAAGCAGTGGAAGATCATAAAAAACATTTGGTTGTCATTCAACGCTTGATATTGCTCGTACATCTTCTTTTTGTGATATTTCTAATCTTTTAGCAAAAGAGAAATCTATTGCTAAAACTTTAAATAAATTTCTTAACTGTTAGTCTATCTTTTGGAAGAAAAAGACACATATGAATTAGTTTTTAAATGGTGATAAAAATACTACCTTCTTTCATTCTATTGTGAGAACAAACAGTAATGATAATGGTATTCACAAGCTTATGGCTGGGGATTCTATTTCAGATGATCTTGGTTTGATTTCTTACTCTATTCTTATTTTCTAGAAAGATATTTATGTTGAAAATCATCTCTTATGTCTTAGGATCAAATTTCCAATGTAGTTTATAATTATATTTCTCGTATTTTTAGATTGTTTGATAATGATTTGTTGACAAAAATTCCTGATTATATGGAGATTAAGTCTGTATTCTTTGCTCTTAATACGGATAGTGCTCCTGGTTCATATGGTTTTGGGGGATCTTTTTATCATAGTTGTTTGGATATTATATTTGTTGATCTTCGTATTGCGGTCAAGCAATTTTTTGTTCAAAGCTGGATACTTCCTGAGTTAAATTCTAATATTATTTCTCTTATTTCTAAGGTCCAAGGAGTGGTTGTTGTCAAGGACTTTAGGCCCATTGTTGTTACCAACATTAAGTTTAAGGTTATCTCCAAAATTTTGCAATAGGGTAATTTCTCATAATTATAATGACTTCATTAAAGGGCGTCACATTAAGGATTGTAATTATATTGCTTTAAAGATTGTTCACATGTTGCCAAAAAAGGCTAAGGGTGGTAACATTATTATTAATATTGATATTTCTAAATATTTTGACACTCTTAGATGGGAAATTTTCCACAAATCTTGGTTTTCACCCCACTTTTATAAATTGAGTCCGTGTATCTTGGAATCTGTTTCTCTTTTGATCAAGGTCAATAGTAATATGGTTGGCTGTTCTAATTGTGAGAGGGGTGTTCGTCAAGGAAATCCTTTGTCCCGCCTACTTTTCTATTTAGCTGAAGAAATACTTAGTAGAGGAATTTCTTAGTTGACTTCTTCTCATAAGATTCTTCTTATGATTGGTCATAAGGGTAAGGATTTCCCTACCCATGTCCTCTATGTTGATAACATCTTTGTTTCCTATAGGGGCACTAGGAAATATTTGACCAATCTTATGGAGTTCTTACATGTTTGTGGTTCTATCTCAGGCTAGTGGATGAACTCTTCCAAAAGTCTCTTTTTCACTATTGATGAGTTTAATTCTTTTAATAATAATATTTGCAACATTCTTAGATGTTATGGAGACACTGCTCCTTTTAATTATTTGGGTTTACATATCTTTTCTGGTTCTCCTAAGAGACGATTTTTTCAACCTTCAGCTAATAGAGTCAAAAGTAAACTTCTTTCTTTAAAAGGTAAGTGCCTTAATATGATGGGACACATGCAGCTTGTAACTTGTTAGCTCTAATATTATGTCCTATAGATTTTAGATTTACAAATGGCATATAAACTTGCTAAAAGATGTGAGTAAATGGGTGAGGATTTTTATTTGGATTGGTGATGTTCTTAAAACATGACTTGTTATTGTTAGCTAGAAGTTTATTTGTGCTCCTAAGTAGAATTGGGGTTTTCATGTCTTGGATTTGCAGATTGAGAATAAATTTTACCTCCTTCAGCTTGCATGAGACTTTGCATGCAATTTCTTACCTTGGTGTGTGTAACATCCCATATAAAGGTACCGAAGTACTAATACATACATCACATTATAATTAATTTGATAAACATGTACATCAACTTCAAGTAATTCAAAAACATCCCTTTTCATAGGGATTTTAATATTTACATTCAGGTAAACATAACAAAGTATCACGCTTCCATGCTCACTGTGAAGCCTGACCACCTATATTATCATTTGCTCCAATGTATCACATGATCATCATAAATAAATAAAAAAACACAAACCAACACAAGGAAAAGAATAGGGTAAGCTAGAGATATTCATCTTTAAAAGAAACATCATATTTCTATAAAATCATACAAAAGAGCTCACAATTACATCCAATATTTGTATTCCACATCATACAATGTGCCATGTAATCAAGTGTTTACAGATACATCAAAAGTACTATTCTTCATATTAGAATTATTATAACTCTAATACACAAACACTTAACTCTACTTTTGGAAGACTCGTGCATTGAATTAGACCCATAGATTTACACATGTTCATATAACTTCCAACTGTGTCACCCAGCCTCCCACATATACGAGTTCAAACATCCTCATATGACAGGGTTAATTCACACGGTTTTTTCTAATAGGTTTATTTCAAAAAGCAGCCACCCATGTGAACCTCTATCGACTCTCAACAACTGGATATCTTCATCTATATGATTCCAATACACTAGTAGAGTCTGAATATATCCTTCTACACAAATCCCAAAATAATACACAACTCTAAAAATATCAACAAGGTATCCTCTTTCCTGGAGATAATATATCTTGATTACCATTCAATATCATTGATCATAGTCGTTTCATGAGAAAATTAAAAGAATTCCAGCGTTGATCGCCAAATGTAGTGCTGGACCATCTAACACCAAAGAGATGATAGTATAGATAAGGGAAAGTTAACCCCAAGTCGTCTCCCAACAAATCCAATAGTAAATTCAGATTATCAATATTCAAAATTTATCTACAGTAAAGAAAGTTAGTAATAATAGTAAATTAAAGAGGGGGTTTAAGGATTGTTGTACAGAAAATTAAAATAGATGATTTAAAAATAATAAAGAAAATGAGGTGACTTTCAAGTTCTTTCACAACAAATTCTTCCTTCCTTGATTTTCTTAAGATTATTATCATTCAATTCTCCTCAAAGAGTGGAACTCAATCAAGCAAGCATCAATCAAATTCAACAAAATTTTATTAGCAAAACAAGCGTCTACTAATATATTCAATATCTCACCTCGTCTCCAAGTCTATACTCAATGAAATGTATATCTTTTATCTCTTAACTAAGCATACAAGAAAGTGATTAAGACTAAGCGAATTAACCAAGAACTCTAATTAAAGGAAAAACAATTGAATTCTCAACAAGCGTTAAAAAACAAATACTTTTCCTAAAATAGATTTAAAAAAGACAAAACTTTATTAAACAGAAACCTCGTAATTCATTGTGAAATCACAAGAGAATCAACCCAAATGAATTTAGCCTTCCATGATAAAGGCACAAGAATTACAAAAAAAAAATAAAACTAAAGTTTATGTTATACAGCAATGTGTCCTTCATGCCTTCTCTAACATCTATTTATAATCTCCTTTTCTTCAAGAAATTAAGTCAGATTTAATTCTAAGATATTATCTTTGCAATTATGAGATGTTTCCTTATGTGTACAAGATTAATTTTGTAAATATCTTCTTTTCAATAAAGTTGTATATTTTCCATCTCCCAATTTCTTTCATATTTTCTTTTTCAGGATTTTGTTCTAGATACCAGCTCATAATAATTGAATTTGCTGCAAAAGATATTACAAAAATATTTGAAAGAGATTTGCTCTAAATCAAGTAAGAACTAGAGAGGATCATCTTTGTATAAAATCTGAAGAATATCTTTGCAAAATATTTGATTAGATTTGGAACCCATATTATCTCTGCAAATAATTAGAAACAAGAAAATTAAGCAAATATGCTTAAAATGCAAATTTAACCAATAATCTCAATTAAGGTATAATTAATCCTAATTGGGTAAATCTTATTTAAACAATGGATTTATTCTCAGTTATAGTCTAAGAAAGTCAAGGTTAAACAATCTAAGTGTGAATAAAATTATATTCATCCATCATTCATAAAGATACATGACATATTACACATAACACCCATTTTCCTTCAACAATTTTTATAATATTTAAGTCTAAATAATAAATGTTTTATCAATAATATGTTATAAAGTATATCCTACCAAAACACACAAATAATAATTCCATAGAAAAAGAAAAATGAAAACATAACCCAAAACAGAGTCATGTCCAACTCAGGTCATTGGTGCCTGACGCCAATCCAACCCGAGAGCACCTTTACTGAATTGACCCGACAGCACTATGAAGCCAAACCTAAAAGCAATACTTTCAAAATGCATCTGACACACATATGGTATGCATCCGAAGTTGTTGCATAATTTTCTAATATAGCATGAATCTTTCCCAACTTCCACAATTTGATCAAATTATACTTCCTATCATTCAATTACCAACTACTAATAAGTTCATCATATAAAATTCACACATTATCAATTTCATTTGAAAATCTAGTCAACATCCTATCAATATCTATATAACTACCAAACCCATTTAACTATAATATCCTTATACTTTCAATATCAATTATCAATCAAAACAAAACTATTTCAATATAAATCTCAATTCATCATTTTACTTAATAACTCGTCATGGTTTCAATCTAATACATTTTTAATAAGATATACTCATACACAATCACACTGTAACATTCCTTCACGTAAAATCCATAAATACATAACCAACTTAGGAAATCTTATTTTCTATATATCATCATGATCAGTTTAACTCTATCCAAACTAAATCCATTAACCAATCAAACTTGCAATAAAATTTGGAACATGGTGACCACATCACCCTCACATTCATGTCCTCAAACCTAGGTTTCTATTTCAAAGTAAATTAACATTTAGTAGGAACACTCAAACTGGCTTCCCTTACCTAGTAGAAACTTGACCTTAAAATAGCAAAGGAAGTCTAACATGTAACACAAAATTCTAATCAATGATCTGAACACATCAATATGATCCCAACCTAGCAAAGACTTATTGAAGCTCTAATTGCCACATGCAAATCCTCTTATTTGTAAACTAGGAAAACTTACAACACACTCAAAGAACGAATGAGTAAAAATGAACTTACTCAAATCAAGATTTTGATCAGACATTTTTGCTCTACTAGCCATCACAAGTCTACTAGTGGACTCTAATTGTCAATATGATGACAGAGGTGATCAAAAGCTTAGTGAGAAGGTAGAGGAGGAAAGAATAACTAGTTTTTAAAGAAATGGTGCTTAAAGTAAAATAAAACCTAAATAACAAATTTTTTTATTTATATACTCTTTTCAATTTAATATTAAAATATTCAGGTGTCCCTTTAACTTTACCACTTCTATTGTATATTCAAATTCTCAATCCTTACAGTATGATCAAATGCGTGATAGATTCTTTCACTCTAAATATGTTAAGGTTCATGATCATTAATTTTCCTTTATTTGGCTTGTGATCAAATATTTTTATGATATTATTTTAGAGAACTTTCTAGACTATTAGTTAGGGTGATAGAGTGAATTTCTAGAATGATCATTGGTGTTCTTCCAAATGCATTTATCCTTTTGTTGGGTAAGACTCCTTAGGAAAGGATTAATCTTCCATCTAATGTGGTTGAAGGTTAGAATGATTTTTCTAGGGATTTGTATCAGAATATGTTATAACATACTCAACTCCAAACTCTGCACCATTTGTCTATCATTGATCTTCTGGATAGTCCAAATTGGAAACTTGAGGATAATGGTACTCTTAATCAGAAGATGGCCAGAAATTTCTTCTCTACCCATCCCACTTGTGATTGGGGCAAAATTATTTTGTCTAATTTTATTTTCCTATAAAGACTTTGATGTTTTGGAAGCTTCTACATAGGTGTTTACCTATTAATCTATATGCTCAAAAAGGAGGTATTTCTCTTTGTTCCATTTGCTCTCTATGTAGGTTGTAATTGAGGATATTGATCATTTGTTTTATAATTGTTATGTTGTTTCTTTTATATAGGCTTGACTTCAAAATATTCTTCTTAATCTTACAGACTTATCTTCTGTTGGCTTTATTACTTTTATTAAAGCTCCTTGCAATCCTCTTATTCATCTAGTTAAACTTTCGGCCATTACCTTTTCTTTATGGATGATCTAGAGGATAGGAAATTTTACCAGATTTTAGTAGGCTATTAGGACACGTATTGCTTTACATGTTATTAAGAATTGTATCTGGACCTCTGGTAACACTTCTAGAAAGCACATGGCTAACCACATTTTAGAATTCTCTATTTTAAAATAGTTTGCACTAGCATTAGAATTGGAAAGCTCATGTCTCATGTGCTAGCATTTAGGAACTTTCCTTAAGTTCATTGGATTAAAATAAACATTGATGAAGTTGCAGAAAGTGTTCCTAATTTTGCAGCTTGTGGAGGTATTTGTGAGTAGATTTTATGCTTTCTTAGGTATTCAACGTGCTTTTTATGTTGAAGTCATGGGTGTCATTCTTTGCTATTAAATATGGTCAATTGAAGGATTTTAAAAAGCTTTGGTTGGATTATGACTCTTATTTACTTTGTCAAGCTTTTGATTCGGCTCGTATCATTCCTTAGACTATTAGAAGTAGATGAAGTGAGTGTTTGCATATTTGTGTTATAATAGATTTTGTGTTGATAGATTGATTAAATTAGGTATGTAAAATAGGATTGAGTTTGCCTAGTATTTTATTTTAGGCTTTTTTTCCACTTTGGTGTACTTTTTCATATTAATGCCCAAAATGGGTAAATAAAATTCATTTACCAAAATGGACAAATTCTGTCAGCTAGATAGGTATGATTTCAAACTGGTCAAACAAAAGAGACATACTGACTATTTTAATTAGAGACATTAATTAAAATTGTTTCTCTCTTTGTAGTCATTTTTCAATTATTTAGCACTACGTTTGTTAGGCTTCAACAGTAACAAAAAAAATTAATAATAATAATTACATAATAATAATTAACAAATACTTTTTTAATTACTTAGCATTATGTTTGTTACATTAACAATTAATAAAAAATTAATAATAATAATAATTACATAATAACAAAAAAATAATTACATAATAATAATTAACAAAAACTGTAATAAAAAAATTAAGACATACAAATTTATTTTAAATTAAAACAAAATAACATAATAATAATAATAATAATAATAATAATAATTCATACGAATTTAATTTACATAATAATAAGAATACTTTTAATTAAATTCATACAAATTTAATTTAAATGATAATAATAATTATTGAAACAATAATTATAATTAAATTCATACAAATTAAATTAAAATAATAATAATAATATTTAGGGACAATAATGATAATAATAATAATAATAATATAATGATTATTTTCTAAATAATAATCATAATAGTAATAATATTTTGACAAATTTAATTAAATTAATAACAATAATAATGATTGTTATAATAATAATATAATAACTTTTATGAAAAAAAGAAAATAATATGTAATAATATAATATTAATTATTCAGTGACAATAAGTGGATTCAATAATTATTATTATTTTCTAAATTAAATTTGTATGAATTTAATTAAAATTATTCTTATTATTATTATTTAAATTAAATTCATATGAATTTAATTAAAATTATTTTTATTATCGTTATGTTATTTTGGTTTAATTTAAAATAAATTTGTATGTCTTAATATTTATATTATAGTTTTGCTAATTATTATTATTATTATTATTATTATTCCTTTTGTTAATTGTTAAAGGTAACAAACAATGGTACTAAATAATTAAAGAATGACTGTAGAGAGAGAAACAAATTAATGTCATTAATGAAAATCGCCAGCATGTCATTTTTATTTTGACCAATTTAAAATCATGTCTATCTAGCTTGCAAGATTTGCCCATTTTAGTAAATAATTTTTTTTTACCCATTTTGAACATTAATATGATAAAGTACACCAAAGTGAGAAAAAAACTTCTATTTTACCTTATTGTATTAGGCTGAACTTTTTTCAACTCCCTTTATTTTGTTTATAAAGAGTTTGTTCTATTTTGGATGGGTTTGGTGTAACCCCTTCTTCCATGTTTTTTCTATTATTTGTTCTCTTTTGTTTTTGTTTAATAATACTTTTCATGTAATGACTGATGATTGGTGAATTTTGAGATGTCAACCTAATTGAGATGTCAAAATTTATAGTAATACCTAATACGAGTCTTTTATAAAAAGAATATGATAATGCTAATAATAATACTAATAATTATAATAAAAATAATCATAATCATATGACTAAAAACTTCTTTAGTGTAATGCTTATGGGTTCTTTGTGTACTTGTAGAACCTGGGTTTGTTTTCCATTATTAATAACATTAATAATAATAATAATATTAAAAAAAATATTCGTAATAGGATTTTTCTGTTAATATTTAATATTTTGTCGGTAAATTTATGGATGGACTTTTAGTCATTGGGATTTTGCAAGTAATTTTTATTTACCAACAGAATTTGAACATTAATTACATATTCTCACTATCGTTAAATTCAAAAAATCTTGTAATGATAGTTACAACTATTTGTATAGGTCATTATATTGTAATTAGTTTATGTAAAACACAATTAAACATAAAAAAATGAAAAACACATGAATAATGCTTCTCACTTTTAAACATAAACTTCACCAAAATAGCTTAAGCAGATGCATTAATCTTAATAGATGTTAGATGACTATCTACTAAAAGTATCCATCTTTGAAACTGGAAGACATGTGTCTTTTACTAGACTCCTTAATAGAGTTAGATTACAACAGGGCTTTTAATCATCCTTAAATTTTTGTCTTCTAATTATGGGTCTAGGTATTTAGGAAAGTATAGTGAATCTTAATGGTGTTATTAATGAGAATTCGGATTTATTTATTCATTAATTGATCATTGTACACGGTAAATTTCATTATATAAAATAAAGAAGTTTTGATGTTTTTTTTAATTTAGTACTTTTTACTACTTCTAAATTAAACATAAGAAAAAACTACCAATAGTTACATTTATTAAGAATGTTATTTTAAGTTCATCTAATTACTCTTAACTTTATGTCAATGTGGTCAAACTTAATTGACTCAGCAGTTTAACTTAATGGATTCAACATGGTGCGTGATGAGTATAAACTTATATGAATTAAAAAGTTACTCTTAATTATATTACATCTAATCTAAAATATTATAATTTACAGTATTTTTTACATATTAAGAATAATAACAATGTTATTTATTGAAACAATTTCAGTCGTTTAATAAGTATGTTTCTTTTTATCTACTGTAAATAAAAACATTATAATAGTTTATAAAAAAAAACTGCAAAATAGAAACATCGTTATAATTTATTGGGAGCAAATTACAAACAAATATCACTATGGTCGGTTTGTTAGAAAGGAAAGTATAGAGTGGGAAGCTATTGATGCACGACAATGAGTAAAAAAGACAACATTTATTTGTTTGACAGTAAAAATATGACAAAGAAAGATGTCACTTTCACATATTTATTTTCTATTCAATATGAGGAAGAAAAGAATGAAAAATATAAAGAAAACGGTTTTCGAAATTATCCCTTTTTCATCTTTCTTCATATAAAAGCTATGAATAATTTTTTCGTTGTATAATTACTTAATTTCAATTAATTTATTTATTATTTTTTATAATGACAACCTTAATTTATTTTCTCTTCAAATGCACAAACACATTTTTAACTCTATTTTATCTTCTTTTTTTTTTCTTGTCCTTTTTCATTTTCCTTTCTTATTACTACAAATAGAATAAAATTTGAAAAATGAATAATTGAATATTATTTAATAGGATAGGTCATAGAAGTTAAGTATTAAATGCTCATTTATTATCATTAATTAGAAAACGACAATTGAATTTAAGATTTTATTAATGAGTATTTGAATATTAAAGAAACTTAATGACTTTTCACGTCACTAACGGAAGCTATGTTGGCTCCACGATGAAACTATTCGCTTGGGGAAATTATCCATAACGGAAAAGAGTGGATAGACATTTAAAGTTTTCTGCAGAATTTTCTTTTCTCATCTAATAGACTTTTGCTGTGTGAAATTCTGACCCTTGGTATGTTGGATTAAGAGATAATTATTTTTTTATAAATTTTTAATAAAAATAACTTTTTACACTATTTCTCTTACATTTTATATATATCATTTATTCTGAAGATCTAATTAATAGTTTGGTATGAATAATGTGAAGTGTTCCCTATATCTAATAATCTTATATAGTTCAGGATTCAAGATCAATAATAATTTAAATATATAATTTTTCTTTACCTCTTTAATGTATATTTTAAGAATAAAATATGAAATTCCAAGTTTCAAAATAATAACTGGCCCTAAAGGAATGAAAGAGTAATTCTAAAAAAATAAGAACAAAATCATGTATCTAATATTAAAAATAAAATAACACATATACACATACAATTTCATCAATATATTTTATTTTATTTTATATTAGAAAAATTAATTTAATTTTATATTGACTGATCGGGATAAATGAATCTTAAAATGATTAATCCTGAATAATATATATTTATTTAAATTTTCAATGTCAAACTTTCAGTTACAATTCCAGTAAATCTTTATTATTATTATTATTATGATGATGATGATAATGTAAAGTTTAGAAAAAAATGAGCAAAAAATATTTATTTACAACCAAGTAAAAATAAAAAAAATATTAACATTAGGAATATATATATATATATATATATATATATATATATATATATATATATATATATATATATATATATATATATATATGTATGTATGTATACATTTATCCTCATACATACAACCGATCAAAGTATATATAAGTCTAAATATGCTTTAATCAAATATACGAAATTCATTTGTTTGATTTTTTTCAGTTTTAAAAATTGTCTCTTTTTTTTTTCTTTCAAATTTCATAATTACCTTTTTGTTTTATTTTATTTTTTTCATTCTTTGTCCTTTGAGAACTAATTTTTGAAATCTAATTTATGAAATTAAGATCATATAATTTCAAATTAAGTTTTGAACTGATTATTTAGTGTCTAGAGTTTGTTTTTCTTCTCTTTAATTTTGAATTTGCACTTTTTTAAATTAAATTGCACTCTGAATTTATAAATCAAATTAGGAAATGACTCAATCTTGATTTGATAAGTAGACATAAATTAAAGTGATTGATCTTTTGATTAGATTTGTATATATGCTTCTGTGGCATTTTTTATTGAAGTAATTAATTTAATTTGTTATTTTTCAAACTTGGATTTAAATCTTTAGAGAATTATGATAAGAAAAATTATATTGATTTTGAAACTATAAATTGACATTTTCTTTTCTTTAATTTTGTTTTCAATTCTTGCAATTCGTTTTTGTTTGCATTTCAATTTGTTGCATTCTAAAACCCTAAATTAATTTGTATATGAAAAATATGAAACATTGAATACACTAAATATATATCTTTTTTAAATGAACATTGTGTTCTATATTGCAAAATTTTATGAAAAACTTAAATGCTTTCATTTCATTATGATAATGAAAATCAACTTGATATAAAATCACTATGTCCAAGATGAATAAGCAACATAGGCTATTAGATAAAGTCTGCAAAATATTAATAACATTTAGTAAAACATTTATTATTCGATGTAAAACATTAAATTCATCAACAATCATCTAGATACACAACATATCAAAGAAGAAGAATAATATTTTGTTCAATAGGAAGATTAAAATGATGTCCACAAGCACAATAACTAATTTTAGAAGAACCAACATAAAAGGAATGCAAAAAGTAAAAACTCATTTTAAAGAAAAATTGACCAAAAGAAATTATCTAATCTATCTAGTCTCAAGCTTTCCTTTTTGTACATCTTATGTATATGACTTACAAAAGTTTCTATAAAATATCTCTCGTTTCATATCTTTGAGAAATAATCTAAACCCATAATCAGAAAAACTATTATATTTATTTTTAAAGCATACTTTACTCTAGCCATTTTTTGTATTGAACTTGTGTGTCCAAATCTTTACAAACTATTTTTCTTTATAAGCCATGGGTGGTTATTTGTCACATAATGTTCATTTGGTAAAAGCTTGGTGAAGTTGTAAAATATTACCATATTGATACGAGTTTGGGGAAGCTACCAAAGCATACTCACCTATGTGTGCCAATGACCGGATGCAATCTCTCATTCTAATATACCAATACAAAACCATGTTTTCTTCCCTTTATCTTTTTTTTTTTTTATGCATTTCATTCTGCTATGTTTTTAGTTGTTTGTTACATATCTTCTTTTCACCGTCAATGTCTATCCTTTCAACAGATTATTTTTCAAACTCTTAGTTTGGTCATTTGTCTTCTCTTTCAAAACTAATAGACGTTAAAACGACATTTTTGAAGAAAGTCTTCAAACTTTCTAAAAACACAATTCAATCCCTTTTATATTTTATTATTAATTTTTTTTACAGTTTGATATTAGAGCTTGATAATGTCTCTTTGAAACATTTTATACATTTTTTTGGCTAAACCAACCTTTTAAAATGTATTTCTTCATCATATGATGGTGTTGATAGTAAATTTTACTTAATTCTTACAATTGAACGATCTTTGACTTGATGAAAACTTAATAGAAAGTCTACAATTTCTACGTTGAGAGAAAAATCCAATTTATATTTTAAAAGGCCAAAAATGATATGTTGTCCTAACATTGCCATAAATTTTCTTTTCACTTGGAAAGTGTAATATTTGGTTTTGAATGTTGCATTTTCTTTAAATATATCAGAACCTCTTAGATCGAGTTGACACGTTTTTTATTTTTTTTTATTTTGTAATTTGTTAATTGAGAATCAAAGCTTTGTGTTCTTTAACTCTTTAGGTTAGATTTCCGTCTCCTTCCTTTCTTTTCATTATTGCACTATTTCTCTCTCTCAATTTTCATTTACCTTGTTTAATTGTTCTGAAATTATATGTCTTTCATGTTCTTATATTGAAAGAAGTATAGTTAATCCTTTTCCAACCTATTCAAGACTCAAGAATTGCGGTAAATTTTTTTTAATTCTATTTTTTTTTTATATCCATGGTTATTTTCTTGTCCTTCATCATACTGACTGTGTTAATTAAATCAAAGAATGAAAAACATTAATCTTAAACATGCCTATAAAACAAACTAGATTTAGTGTGAACTGATATTTTAGGTTTTGATTAGTTGGAGGAGTGGATTTGAGAGGATGGATTTGAAGGGATTTGAGTAGATTGTGTGTGGATGAGAGGGTTGTTTGGATTAATGGATTAATGGTAAGATTTGAAGGGATTTGAGAGGATGGGTTATGAAAGTTTGTGATTGATTTGATAGATGTTATAGATTTGTTTTTATTTTTTTAATTGATATATTTCTGAAATTACTAATTAACCTTTGTAACATAAGATGGTAAAAAATTAAAATGAATTAGATTAAATTGATTTTAATATAAAAAATATACAAACTGAATTAACTAATTAGATATTTTTTAGTAGGTTGATAATGATTTTAATTAATCCAATCCGTGAACATCCTTATTTTTTTGCGTTAATAATTTTATATTTAAAAGAAAATAAAACTGTTTTTAAAATGAATAAAAATATTTTAAATAACATCTTCTCCCCTCAATTTCATCATATATATTGAATCAAATAAGGAGACAAAAATATATTTTTTTCTGATTTACTTCAATTAAACATTAAGTAAACATATTTTCATCGATAAAAAATAAAAAAGAAGAATAAATAGAAAAAATATAATATTTATAATATACTTTTATTATTACTTTTATAAAGTAAATAATTTTTAGTGATTTAATTATTTTAGGTCAATAATATAATTATGAATGGATAAATTATATTGAATATCAGTAGATTGAATGAAGATTAATTATATTATAGTTGTTTTGAAAAAAAGAAAAGTATTATGAATGAAAATATATATATATATATATATATATATATATATATATATATATATATATATAATTATTGAAATCAATTATTTGAAAAATTATGTATAAATCAGTTTATTTTTCATATATAATATATATATTATTACAAATCTTAAATCCACTTAAAGGAGTGTTTTGTAATTTCCAAAGTCAATGGTATTTTGTAATTTTCACTTCATTTACAAGGGCTATTTCATAATTTCCATCTTCATCTTTCAAAATCTCTCTTCATCCATCCTTCCAAATCAGGTCAACCAAACAACCTTCATCTCCTCAAATCCATCTTCTTGATCAGTAAATCTCGTCAAATTAGTCCAACCAAATACAACCTTAATGAAAATTTGTAATGTGTAATTGTGGTTATATTTTTCAGTGAAATTTTTGTAGCACACAATTTTATTTTTTCATTTATTGCGTGAATTAATTTCTTTTGCAGGGTTGAATTCGAGATTATTATATGAGGTTTGTGAGACTTGTTCTCTTGAACTTGTGGTTCCAAATTTCTTGTTCTAAGATGTATTTTTTATAAACACTTTGAAAAATCCACCTCTCTTAACTTTTTTTTATTACATATTTGAAAGATATGATTTAGGTTGAACTCTATATTACAAAGTTTACGGAAAACTTAGTTGTTTAAGAAGTGATTCGGCAATTTCTTGCCGATACATTTTGGTATTTTGTTTTTATATTAGTTACATTATTACTAACTTATATATTGTGGTCTTACTAACATTTTTAGTGTTCAAGAAATTGAATTATGTAATTTGTGATTCACTCTTTTCTATTTGAGTGTTTGATATATTAAAACACTTTTTTGAGTTACTGCATTTAGTTTTTCTATGTGTTTATCAATAATATAGATATATCATTTTTCTCATCACATCTTATTTATTAGTCTTTTATTATACATTACTTGTTGTGCTAAATTGTCCAATGCTTTGTATGCATCTTTTATACTGAACTTTTTCATTTGATACTAACAAATTAGTATCATAGTTTTGTTAATTATAATATCTTCCATATTCAAAGGTGGTTGATTACTGATAAGATCAATTTCATTTATTTTTTTTTCTTTTATTGAGAACTAAATCTTTGAGAAGATGACCAACAAAATATACATTGAGAAGTTTAAATGAAAAAATAATTATAACATCCATGGCATCTTCTATAAAGAATAAAAATATGGGCATCCATATATATTTGACAAGAGTACACACTTAATGAGTCCATATATATAATTCAAGAGGGTAAAACTTGTTTTATATTTCTCTTATCTTCCTTAGATGAGGTTTGTTTTTTAGAAATTAGGGAGAAAGAAATATATTCTAAGTTGTGATTAAAGTTGGAAAAGTTCATCAAGTATGTTTACAATAAGTTGTTTGTAAAAAAATGCTTGTTTTCACTTTACATGGAAAAAGATTTGTCTTTGAATTCTTCAATCATTTTAATCTCATTCTTGAAAATCAAATTATCTATTTTAAATCCATTGTATATGAGTTTTTATTTGAAAATTTAGATTATAGAATATGTGACTTGCTCATGAGTATTGACTAAATTAAGAGTAAACAAAATAAATAGATATGAAAAATATTTGCAAAAAAAATATTGATAGTTAATGTAATTAGTTGTTTTTAAGTAATTCATTTTGTTGATGTATTTGATTATTTATGGTTTGAATGTATACCACAAACTCCATTAGTTCTCATTTGACTTTAATGTTATTTATATTTAATTTGATTTTGTTGTTGAAACCAATTTCCTTACATCTGTAGAACTTTGGGTTGAATTCATATTAGAGATTTGTGCATAGAGGTATAGGAGACTATTTCAAGTAGAAATTTACATAAGATATTTTCCTATAAATGTTTTACTGAGATCTTAAAAATGATGTGATAGACTAACTAACATAGAAATTTGCATCATGACTCATCCATATCTATGTAACTGTTAACATGTGAGAAACACTACACATTGTATTTCACTTTTAAATATAAATTAAATATGATTTTGTATCGAATTAAAAAAAAATTATCATCATATTCGCTTTTAAAATGGAGAATGTTGCTCAAGCAAAATTTTTAATTCAAATGACATTTCATATCTTACTTAAATAAATTAACTTCTATTTGTTTAACTTAGGAAATGCTTAAGTTGAAAAAATACTTTCAAATTAAGTATATATCTAATGGGTATTGCGAATAATGAGTACAACTACTTTAATTACTTATTGCTAGAAGTATCATGACATGCAATTCGTAAATATACAACTACTTTAATTACTTATTGAGATTGCTAGAAGTATCATGACATGCAATTCGTAAATATACGTTAATTCTTATTAGTAAATTTAATTTGAATATTTTTTAAAAAGATAAAGTGATAAAAATAAATTTATTGATTTGTGAAATATATTTAAAATTTAAATTTATATATTATATTTTTCATTTATACTTGTGAAATTGTAGTTATTTTTAAAAAGGGTTAATTTTTTAAAACTTATATTTTATGTGACAACTTATTTAAATTTATTTTTTTAAAGACTAAATTTATTTATATTAATATTGTATTATACAATTATTTCAATTATTCTTTAAAATTAATTCTTTTATAAATTTATATTTTCAATAAGTATTTTTAAATAATGTTATTTAAAATAAAAAATTAAATAAAAATATATATAATTATCCGTCCACAAAGGTTTTTTTCTCAAATATTCAACTAACAACAAAGGAGATGACAGTCAAATGGTACTCATAAGGTATTCTCTTCCATATTTCCATTTACAAAAATAGTGAGAAACTGGTGTACACTATAATTTCAAAATACAAATTCACTACTTAGACTACACTCTAATTTCAAAATACAAATTAGTTAAGTAACAATTCTACTCTATTTTATTTATACTTATAATTATATCAAAATCAGGTGTAAGTTTAATAATAACTTAATAGATTTAATTATATATTTTATTGTTTATTTGTTTTTACAGTAATTTTTTCAATTGTATATATATATA
>Ga0209700_102181_pt1 | contig 40085 bp, 13 predicted proteins | sample SiratroredBW_FD_187528 | JGI IMG/M metagenome (GOLD analysis project Ga0209700, IMG submission 187528) | Root nodule microbial communities of legume samples collected from California, USA - Siratro red BW (SPAdes) (version 2) | ecosystem: Host-associated > Plants > Roots > Nodule | place: USA...
TTTAAGTTTTTTTTTTAAATAAACTCTTTTAGTGAACTAGTAATGAAAATACTTATATAATATAAAGAGTAGTAGTTATCTTTTGAAAAATATGACGAATGTAATATATATATATATATATATATATATATATATAATTTATTATTAACTACATGTATTAGATGAGATATTTATGGAATGTTAAAAAATAAAATTAATTATTAAAATACTAAAAGTAATTGAATAAATTGAATATTGAAATTACATTGGTTTAATTTCATGCATAATTACGTTGATTATGTCATTAAATTGGTTTAATTTTAAATTTTACTTTCTGTTTTGATTAATTTTGTTATTTAATAAGTTTTATTGTACAAAGAACGATTTTGGTTGATAATTAGGTTATGAAGAGAGAGAAAACAGAAGTGTGCTGAATCAGAGGGAAGGAGCAGGGGCATAAGTGACTTTATGCTTAAGTAAAGAACACAACAGGACTAAGACTCACTTTGACTTTTCATAAGGAAGCCCTAATTTTAAGGCGTCAAAGCTGCAGGAGTGTAAATGCAAGGAGCGAAAGCTATAACAGGCTAAAACTAGGTCAAACGAAAGGAGGATCACTTATCACTGGTTGCGAGATTCTTGGAGTGTCGTTCTTGATCAAGATCATTTCTTTTTCTTTTCTCTTTATCTTTCATAGCTACCCTGCGTATTCATACCTACCCTGCGTAGCTAAACTCTCTTATTCTTGGAATTTGATGTAATTTCTCAACTTTGAATGCACTCTTAACATTGTTAATATCATTACATTCAATTACTTTGTTTTAAATTTTATTCATAATTTGATCTATATTAGAATTTTTATTGTGACTGAAAAACACTTTTTGAATTTGAATTTTAAGATAGATCAAATTATGAATAAAACGTAAAAAAAAGTACTTGAATTTAATGATATCTCAAGTAACGTTAAGAGTGCATTCAAAGTTGAGAAATTACATACAATCCCAATAATAAGAGAGTTTAGCTACGCATAATAGCCATGAAAGACAAGGAGAAAAGAAAAAGAAATGATCTTGATCAAGAACGGCGCTCCAAGAATCTCCCAACGAGTGATAAGGGATCTCTCTTTTCGTTTGACCTAGCTTTAGCCTTTTATAGCTTTTGCATTGCAGCCATTATTTCGTAATTCATGCTCCTGCAAGACTTCCTTATGAAAAGTTTTAAGTGAGTCTTAACCTAGGCTGTATCCTTCTCCCAACACTTTTGTTTTCTCTCTCTAACCTAATCCTCAACAAAAACAGTTCTTGGCACAATAAAACTTATTAAATAACAAAATGAATCAAAACAGAAAATAAAATTAATTATTAAAATACTAAAAAATTGAATAATTGAATATTGAAATTACGTTGGTTATCCTCACCTGATTTTTAAAATTGTAAAATATTCAATTTTTATAATATAATATGTAACACAGCATAAAATAAGATTTTTACTAACAAAGTTAAGATTTCATAAACATACATATCTTACTATAATCCATAGTTAATATGCTTTAAAATATACAATCATACTAAACTGAATTTTAAAACATATTTACAAAAATCATATATAAATTTTTTAAAATGTCTATTGTTGACAAAGTCTACTCAATGCAAAAGATCATCCACAGTCCCCTTTTGGAATGCCATCTGATTTGAGCAGATACTCTTTCGAAACAACTCTCAAAACTTTAGAGTATTTTTGGAGAGGAACCTAACTCTAACAAATTTTTTGTTTAGGCGGTGTTGCTTAGATTGCTGCTACGAGTTAAGTGGTCGACTCCGAGAGTTGATTTGATAAAGGACGGAAGCAGGCGTTTAGAGATAAGACAGAGATAGAAGAGGGGAACAGAGGTTTAGAGAGATTGTGAATTTATGAAAGTGAAACTTTGACTATTAACCTCTTTTATAAATACACATTTTTTCAGTTTATTAATAAAATATTCAAGTATTTCTTTCACTTTTACCACTTCTAATGTAAATATATGTTTAGAGGTCATTACATAATAAATAATTGACATAAAAATATTATAATAATAAATAAAATAAATTTTCTAATTTTCTATATATTATGAAGTAAATTATTTTAATATTTAGTAATTAATTTTATTAAATGTTTAAATTTAGTCAATTAACTTGTAAAATGATTTTTTAATATTTTTAATTTTTTTTAAAATTGTTTTGTGAGAAAAAATGTACATGATTATTTTATATTTAACTTTTAAATACTTTTAATATTATTTTAAATTTTATCACTAGTAGAAAATTATGATTTTACATTGGTTATGGGAGGGTTTATACATATGTTCCGCGAGGGTTTATACAGCTGTTCCGCAACCGACGTTAATGCGGGTGATGTAGAAAGTTATGACCTTTTACGTTGGTTTTTTAATTGATGTAAAAAATACACTTATAACATCAGTTATAAAAACAAACGATGTAATAAAGCACTTAAAAGGATAAAAGACAAGACTTATTACATCGGTTGGAGCTAGAATAGATGCAATATGAGACTTTTTACATCGGTTATAGCTTCAACCGGTGTAAAAAGTCATCTATTACATCGATTGTAGCGTACAACTGATGTAAAAAGTCTTATTTTAAAAAAATTAATGGGTTGATAAATCTCTAATTGATACAAGAAAACACCACAACAAAATTTAGAATTTTCTAGCAAGTATAGATATGTGAAATAAAAGACTACAATATAAAAAAACTGGGTGAAAGATAACAAAAAAACAAAAAAATAACATTAAATGATAGAATTTTGGAATTTCCATAGGCCCAATCCCCTTCGAATATTAGCCAATAGCTTTGTTACTTCAATTTGAGCAACTTTCACTTTTGAAGCGTCTCAATTAGAGCTCTCTATAGAAAGTTATGATCGTTTGAAGTTTTTTGGTCCTAAAATTTTCGAAATCCAAAATCTATGATACAAGCATACAAGAAGCATTCCAAACATAAAAATAATAGAACATTTCAAAGGTACAGAAACACATACCTCTTGAAATAATGAGAGAAAAATCAGTGAATGTAAATTGACCCAAATGAAATCTATCTAAACAAGGAGTACAAACATACATATAATATAACATTTTAAAGGTACATAAAACATACCTCTTGAAATAGTGAGAGCAAAATCAATGAACGTAAATTGACCCAAATGAAATCTACCTAAACCAGGGAATACAAAAATAGAGTGAGTGAAACCACAAAGACGGTGAGAGCAAAGGAATATGGGGAAGAACAACAAGCGACGTACCAGTGAGAGTGAAACTGAAAAGCAAACCAATGGCACCCAAACGTAAACAAAAAACGTGAACCAATGACACCCAAAACGCAAACTGAAAACGTGAACCAAAGACACCTAAAATGCGAACCAGTGACACCCAAAACGCGAACCTGTGACACTCAAAACACCAACAAGAAATGTGAACTTAAGGAGTACTCCAAACCAAACTTGAAGAGTGAACGAAACTGGGGAGTGATTGTAACAATGACACGCACAAGAGTGAAGGAGAAGACAAAGCAAACAGGTCTCAGTGAAGGAGAAGGAAGCGTAAGAAAAAAATTGTGTGTGAGGGTATCATAAATATCTAATTTTAACTCATATACTACATTGATTGATAGCTCCCAACCGATGTAGTATATAACCCAAATTTCACCAAAATTTCCCAAAAGCCGCAAGCCACAAGCCACAAGGAAGATATTACATCGGTTGGAATTTCCTAACCAAAGTAATGTGGGTTACATACTACATTAGTTGAGAGCTCCCAACCGATGTAGTATCTCTAGTGCTATAACAAAATTTTCAAATTTTGAATTTTTATTTTTTCAGTATTATTACATCAATTAGGAGTGACAACCAATGTAGAACTCAACCGATGTGATATCTTCAGTGCTATAACAAAATTTTCAAATTTTCAAATTTCAAGTTTTTATTTTTCAGTATTTTTTAGATAAATTATGAGTGACAACTGATGTAGAATAAGATATATTACATCGATTTTGTGTTAACCGATGTAATATCTCTTTGTATAATTTAAAAAATGCTATACGCTTGGATTTATATCCCGTTGTAGTATGTGTTTTTTCTACTAGTATATAAAATAATACTTATAATTAGTCATCTTTTAATTTTAATTTATACTATTTTTATTATATTTTAATTAAGAGTATTTTGATAATTATTTTATTACTTAGTTAACTTAATTTTTTATACTTTCATATTAATCAAACCTGTTTAAAACTTTTTACATACTTTTTGTTTGGAAACGTTGCAAAAATATAAGAGAAAAAAATAATGAAAAATAATATTATTTAGATTAAAGACAAGAGAACCTATTTAGATTAAAGACAATAGAACCGAAGAAAGTTTATAGTAAATTTGATTAATGTGATAGTTTTGATTGTGTGGTAATAAATTTACAAAATAATTTATAATTTTTTTAAATTAATATAAAAATAAATTTAAAAATATAAATTATAGTTAAAAAGAAGTTTAAATTAAAATGAAAATTTAGTGTAATTTTTTTAATAAATAATAAGTTATGTTTTAATAAAAGAATATATTAAAATAAATTAATTTTAAAAAATCAAAATTTCAATTAATTAATTGAGTTTATTATTTTAACCATATGTTTGTTATAATATAGAACATAATTATTAATAAAATATTAAATTAATTAGTTTATTTATTATATTATGTGTTTTATTTTAATTATTTATTTTTATAATATAAAATTTATGTTATCAAAATATTGAATTAATTTATTTATTATTTTAATATTTTATTTATTATAATTTAGAATATACATTAATAAAAATTTAACAATATAATTATTGGTAAAAGTAATTTACACACCGATTATATTTTTTATTTCATTTATTATATTATTAATATTTTATTATTATTTAATACCTTTTATCAAAATCGATTATATATAAACTTTACTCACAAGTCCGTTCTAATTTGGAAAGAAAGTTAATGATTTTTGTAATTTCACATATTGTATTTCGCATTTTTTACGTTCTTCGGAAACAAAGACTTCATTTTTTTTTTAACTTCAATTATAGCCGAGTAATGAAATAACAACTTATGTAAACTTTTTTTGTTAATTGAACTTTTCTTTCTTGTTTGTTAGTGTTTTTGTGCAAAAAAAAAAGATTTTGTATTGCGATGACAGACAGTTAGGTTTTTATCACTGTATTTGAAATGACGGGATAAAAGGAGGGAGTCTCCATCTCTGTCTCCACAACTGTGCTCGTGATTGAGGTTGAAGACAAAGTTGAGGTGACATGTGGTGCAGATTTAAATCATGCATACATAATCTACATATCCTTTTTGCTTTTCAGCTTTCTACTCACATCATCTTCGGGATCTCATTTCAAAGGATAAGATCTTGTCTTCACTTATGAAAATCATTGTAAATTATGCTATTACTCTTTAAATATTGTTGCAATTGTCTTTTTATATAAAACAAATAATCAGTTTTGTGTAAAAACAAATAGTTTGTTCACCAAAAAGGGCTTAAAGTTATAATTCTAGTGATGTTAGTAATCGTAATTGAATTCTACATTAGAAAGGATTTCATCAATAATTGTAGATATAGGATTCAAGTGAGGAAGTTGAAACTTGAGAAGTAACTAGACTTACATCTTTGTATACTTGAGAGGTCTAACGGACATAATAAGAATTTATAAATTAAAATCATAAATTAGGATACTCAAAAAGCCAAAAGTGCAATGATTTCATTAATTTTTATTTTTGGAATGCTAGCAATGAAATCTAAACCATATCCTTAGCTATCACCCTCCTCTTTTATTACTTAAAATTTATTAAAAACTACAAAAATCATGATTGTTGAATAAGACTACACTTAATTTGAAGTGTTAAAATGAATTGAAATAGAGATAAACACTTACCCTGTGTACAATCTAAACAAATTATGTTCGAGTTTAAGTGATTCATTCAAGTAACTTTTTTGAATCTTCGGACTGTTGTATAGAAATTTAGTAATACGCATATTAATCTCACGTAGTCACCGTTAATTACTAGCTAGAGTCGAATTATACACAGAGGACTTTCTAACCAAAAGATGTTCCAGAATTATCCTATTAAAATTATTAATTATAATTTGTCATTGATTTATACAAAAGATAATTCTAACTAAACGTATCATGATATATTAAAATAGACTGACCTACACCCGACATGAAATTTGATATCAACCAGAAAAGACGTTTTTACAACAAAACTTTTCGGCTCAATCAATAAGAAATCGTGCATGTTATATTAGCATCCGTTTTAGACAATTAGGTTTCATTATTTATATGATTAATTAAAACTATGGTAGGGCTTCTTGGGTGGCTGAGGGTACTTTTTACTCCTCCTCGTGGGGGAGGAAGAATTTAGGTGAAAAGGGTAGTAAATGGAGGAAGATGAAAATGCATGCATGGTTGTGGTTAATTGTAGGGAAGGATATACGCAGACCTAGTTTCCAAATCCATAATCAAGTATATAATGCCAAACTATACGTAATTATGCAACAACCTTGTGCTAGCTATACATTAAATGGTCCTTTCCTTCGTCATTTTATAGTTTTTGTTTTGTCTTCTTTTGCTGGTAATTATATAGTTTGTGAACATAAGGACGCTTACGAAAGATGACAAATGAATTTGAAGCTATTGTTAGCAGAATTGATTACTAGAAGGGATGATAATTTTACAATACCAAGCACCGACAATCACTATATTGTTTTTCCAATAACACATTAACTTTTTTTTTTTTTATATTAGATTGAATTATATTTTAATTAATTTCGTAAGTTTTTCTTTTTCTTTTTAATTTTCGAGTGGTTCATACAAGTACATGATATTTTTATAGTGATCTTCTCAATTGATAAGTTCTATCGGTTAGGATATTTGTTCTTTTCTTTGTAAGTCAATATATTTTCTTTTTCTTTTTTCCTTAGATTTAAGTGACCTATTATGTAACTTTTTTCAATGTAAATCTTTTTTCTCCTCGAGTTGTATATATCTTTCATTCCAATTTTATCATGGAAAATAATATTTTAACAACTTATAACAATTATATAACAATATATTTTTCAAAGGTATTATAGTTATTATAAAAATAAAATTTTGTATTTATAAAAAAAAGACAAAGAATAAAAGATAAAATAATAATTATGAAGTGGTTGTAAAAATTTGATGAGTATCATATATTAAATACAATTAACTAACTAAATAATCTGAATTTAATTAAAGACTTCAAATCTAGGATAATATTGTAATGTAAGAGTAAAATTGAATGAAACACGATGCATTTGCTTTTACTTAAAAAATTTAACATATTTTAATTGTCTTGCAGCTAATTTTTAATAACAACTTTTGCAAATTTAAATGAACCCTACCAGGGCAATAATTTATGAATGTAATTGTTAAATAGTTATGAGAAATGATAACATACCAATCTAATATATATTTGGTTGAGTGTATTAAATTTATGCAATTATTTATCGAAACAATAAATGCATAGTTTTCTTAATCTTTTAGTTCGATAATTAATTAATTTAGAACGTAGTTATGTACATTATTAAATAAATAAGTGTAACAGTATTTTTTTTATTACTTCCTATGATGTTTATAGATTTTGATAGCTGTTTTATGTTTGTAAATTATTAATATATGACTATCTTGTTTTATAAAATTAATATGGCATAATATTTGAATGACTCCACTTTTGTCTTACTATATACTTCATCTAGTCAATAATTTAGGTGGGAGAGTACAAATTTTGACACCGGATGTCAAAGAAAATCTTCTCTCAATTCAAATTTATCTTTTAGTGATAAAAAAAAAATAGAGTCGTTTTAATTCTTGCATTTTTTTATAATATTTTTTTACATATGTATTTTTCCAAAAATATTAAATATTGCCAAATTTTAAATCGCACGTACTCTGAATATTTTTACTGTTATAATACTTATTTTAAAAGACGTTCAAATAATGGTTCGTAACTCATTCCGAATATAATTATTTCTATACCAATAATGCATGAAAATTAACTATATTTTAGATGTTAAAAAATATTATATTTCTCTAATAAAAAATTAAAATAATTTAACAAAAAAGGTTAGTATATATAATATATAACATATAATCTAATAACATTTTTAACAAATAATTTTTAGTACTTGAATAAGGTGAAACAAAAACTTTAATTCTCATTTAATCTCCATAATTATAAAAAAATATCTTTTGCTTTTTATATTTAAAAACACTTTATTTTTAGTTTTCACAAATTATTTTTAATATACTTTTTAATTGATATAGATATGAGGTTCCTATAATAAGGATCAATGGAAATTTAAAATAATGGATATAAAGATTAAAATGAAGATATCTTTTACTTTAAAGTAAGAACATATACCAATAATGGGATAAGAATAATAGTAATAGTAAGTTGGAAGATATATTTTAGTGAGATAAGTTGAAGAACTTGGGGCAAAATTTGAGTGTGGTGGGTAGAGCCTTGGCAATTGCCATGTACCTTTCCTTCCTGAGTCGAATGGTACGTACAACCAGTAACAATATTGTTTATGTCAGTTTCTAGCTACCAACAGGACCTAACCCCCCATGTATCAGACAACTCCATGTGATGTTTTAATTCTTGCTTTTTCTTTTCTTTTCTTTTCACCCAATTAACCAAATTCACATTACACATATCATCAAATAAGCTTAAAAACACAAACCAAAGTAGGAGGAACAACTTCTGAGCGCCGCCACTGTAATCATTCAAAACGATAATAATCCTAACACTTCACCTCCAACTTCCCATAAAATTTTACTCCTAAACAGCTGGCTCAAAACCAGTTTTCAAAATTTTGGATGTTCTTGGTGTTTTACAAGGTATGAAGATTTTTCATTTAATAGTGTGAAGGGAAATACGTGAAGAAGATCCTAAAACTATAATTGCTTTCTTCTCCCCGCTTCATTAAAATCTCCAATCATAACGTTTACACCACCCAAAAACGCAAGGTGATTCATTCTTCTCTAGTCCCAGAATTGTATTGTTTCTAGCAGTTTTAGGCAATAACTATTACTTGAGAGAAGTGTGCTAAATAGCTGGCACAAGTCCCCACCAAATCAAATGTCACTCCCATCAAAAAAGAGAAATAATGTCTTTACAATATAATCTAAACAACAGTTTATATAGTATTAATTTTTATATTACCTCTTTTTTTTTATTATGACATAATATAAACAATAAAAAAGAGAAAGGTAAATAGAAGAAAATATTGTTACACAGACTATTTCATGAATTGGCTGGAAAACAAATGTACTTTTTTTTTAAGGAAAAACTTGACCCTTATTATATAAATCAAGTTATATACTCTATCAACTCTCTTTTCTTCAAGTGCTCCATATTCGATATTTTTTTTATATTGACTGTTATTTTAAAGTTAACATCAATTTCCCTTTTATTATTTATATTTTTACTATTTATCTAATATTTAATTATTTACATAAATGTAGTTATTATGATATAAAAATAAAAAATAGAAAATTTTGTAAATATTTTATTAAGATAAAGAACATTTATTGTATTTATTAGTTTTTTAAAAAAAAAACTTAAATGACATTTAAAAAAGAGCAGATGTAGTACTAATATTTTCTGAGAATTCATAAAAGCAACAGCTTTTCTTTTCACCAATTAACTATTTTTTATTTTAAACTAAATATTTTTTTATAGCAACATCACCATTCATTAGTATTTTACCTAAATATTAATTAAAATTAATAATTATAACGCGAATATTTTCATAACAGTTGTATAAATAATATGTACGATGTTTTCTCAATATCCATGGCCTTAAGAAATGACGAATAATATGACTCAAATTAAGGAGTATTAATAGTTTAATTGAACTGAGTCAGTCCTTAAGAATAATTTGAATATGATAAGTTAATTAATTTGGATTATGGTGATTAAACAGTATATATGCATCTTGATTTGGGTGATTCAACTAGGAACAGAATGGCACAAGTGGGGTTGGGTATAGTGGCCTTTCAAAAGTCTTCAGTTGTAGGACGATGGTGGTCCGGGGTAACTAGGCCTAGTAATTAAAATAGAGATGCCAAAAGTTCAGTGGGTATAAAGGTTAGTAATGTTGTTTTGAAAAGTGAGATCTCTAAGAAAGCTACACATTCATGCCTGCTTCATAGAACACTGTATAATGCGATCAAGGACAGACAAAAAACAAATTATCATTCTGTGTCATGCATGCACATTATGCAGGGTTGCTCCTTACTCTTGCAGGTAATTTCCTGTACTCTATTATTAACCACACATTACCTTCAAAATAATAAAAACATTGACTGGGTGAAAGGAGACATAACGTTAAACTTTTAAATATGTATGAAAAGTGATGCCTATAGCCTCAGAGTTTTTAACACACTGTTTCTATTTTTACTGGTAAATTTTTTTTTTATCCACAGTGAACAATAATTTAATCTTGTAATCTACTTTGTCTAAGTCAATCCGCAACAATTTTTTTTTTATCCTCAATGAACAATAAAGTGCGAATTGACGTTCTGTTGCAACTTGATTGATGTTTATGGAGGAAAGCCCTTGGCATGTTCAAAGATATTGAAGCATTTTGGAAATGATCAGACCAATACAATTAAAAGTATGAAAATGGACCATCAATAAAATAAATCAAAGTTACATTTTTCATATTCTCACGAGTACTTATATTCAAAATCATGTATTCAATTTATTATGGAAAATATATCCTCTTAGGTTAGATGTGTAATTTTCCTTTATGTTAATTTTGATTGAACCAACTCAAAGATATGATTTGCAATAGTAAAGATGGAATTTTTGATTTTTTTTTTCTTATTTACATATTTGTCAAATCTAATCCTAAAAGTAGAACAAGCTGTTTGTCTTCATTTTGTTTACAAACTGCAGGCTTGTTGCCAGTTGACTACATTGGTGAAATCTGTCTGGGAGAGATATAAGGGAATAACAAAACTCACAAAAATTGGTTACTTAGACTATTCAGGATTACATAAGATGAAATCTTTTTATACGCCATTAAATAGCAGGAGATGTATAATATTATACAATTGAACTTGTAAAATCATGCACAAATACATGGAGTAAGTTTGAATCATATGGAGGAAATCATATACTTAAACAAAGTAAAAACAACAAATTCTTGGAAGACAAAAAGCAGAACAATATCTCTCACGGAGGAGACCAAACAACACTTATCTTAATCTTTTAGGTTCATATATTGTTACTTTAAGACACTATACAATATACATGCGGGTTGGTTGAATGTCTGTAGGGATTTATTAACTTAATTTAGATTATAGATATTCATAAAAGACATATATTATACAGTGCACTATTTTTGTATATACTTTTTTATCTTTTTATCAGTAAAAAGAAATAATATAAGGAATATTTAGGGTATTTCAACCCTTTTGTAAAAAAATACTAATAAATAAAATTAATATATACTCAATCAATGATTTTATGAAAACTATTGTATTGTGTTCCAAACCCAAAACCTACTATAGTGTTTTATGTTGACTTTTCTCCCCCAATCTTATTAGCTGCTTTAACCTCACAACAAATTTGTTGTTCAGCTAATTCAGTTATTATAGCAGGTCATCTATATACTTATTCTCTTCTAATCGATGCCTACTTACAAAACATATTCTAACAATATTACCTCACACCAAATAGTATAAATTACATATATACAATATTTCATCAATTCTTTGTTTATTATGAATATACATGTAATTTTTTTTTTATATATTTTAGTCTCTTTTGCTATCCACCTATATTAATATTGGACTTTCCATACTATAACTTATGAGGTTTTAAGTAATTTGGATACTTACAATGTATTATAATTTATGTCTTTTCATGTACTCTTAATTATCACACTAAAATAAATCATTAGCTGAAAATACCAATTCGAAAAATGAGAATATTGTCTTGTTAAAATTAAACGGATCTATATATTTGTACCGATTTATTTTTTTTTTATAAAAGTTGTGACAACCTTATTTTGTACCGATTTATTTTTTCTTTTATAGAAAAGTTGTGACAACCTTATTTCTTTTTCTTTTATTAAAATTTTTTATTACTGATAAAAAAATTACATAATAAACAAGATGATTAATCCTTGAAACGATATGATATGGTCGTTGTTAAAACAAATAAGTATTAAAGGTAGAGTAAAAAAATGTTATTTGTTGAAAAATGGATTAATAAATGATGATAGAACATAATCATTAGTTGCTTGAGGAACGAATTCTAGTTAAGAGAGATCGTTCATATATGAATGAGATGATACACTATTCATTATAATATGTAGCTGGAAAATACTTGAGACAAAAGAATATGATTATAGATGTTTTTGAATTTTAATTCACTTAAAATGTATACTAATTTTTTGTTACAATTTTAATTGAATTCAGTTAATATAACTTTGTCATAAGAAAAAAAAAACTAATAGCATACAAATTAAGGAAATCGTCTAACTGTATTAAATTTTACTAATTTTCAATTTTTGAAAAAATATCTTTATCCTAAAATGAACAAAATACTTGTTATAATATATAACCAAGTGAAAGTTGTTAAAATTTTGATTATATTCTAAAATATAATGCGATTTTTTTACGTACAAATAAGATATGATGTAACTGTTATAGGCTAATTAAGTGATAAAAAAACAAAAACAAAAAATAAATTTATAAACTCGTCAAATGTAGGTCAGGGATGATGTGGCTCTTATAAGTAATGTTACTTTGTAATTTATAAGCAAATCCAAAGGTTATATACAAGAGCAAATAACTAAATATTATTTAATACACATACTTAATTTAAAGTAGCTCATTATAAAAGCATGTCCAAATACATTAATTACTTTACTTAATCACTATTTTTGTTTAAACTAGTCGGTGAAATGGGGCATCAGCAAATAATATACCAATAATCTTGAAAAAAAAGGAATGAAAAATCAGGTATTTCTAGATTTGTCTCATTATTTTTTTGTCTTGCTTCTCTTTTATCTAGAGTCTTGTGTTTAGACATGCATGATTAAATCAATCACTTTCCCAATATCCCAACAAGAAATTTAAAAAAGATGAAAAAAACTTCATCTACTTCCCCATGTTGCCGTGTGCAATAACTCTTCAAGCACAACCTCTATAAATAAGACCAAAACGCACCGAATTCAAGGCAGCATCAAACCAAAACCCCTCTTTCTCCCTTCACAAAAAGATTCTACTATCATTAGTACTATTTTCAACATTTTTCAAAAAAAAATCATGGAAGAAGCAATGAGGCGTCTCAACGGTGTGGCTCCGATTCTCGGACCCGACCCGAAAGAGTCATCTGTCGCTGAAAACCCTAAACGGTCCACCGCAGTTAACAAGAGAGCTTTAAGAGAAGACGGCGGCGGAGCCATGAGGTATCGTGGCGTCAGGCGCAGGCCGTGGGGACGCTACGCCGCCGAGATTAGAGACCCTCAGTCGAAGGAGCGACGGTGGCTGGGAACCTTTGATACCGCGGAGGAAGCCGCCTGCGCCTACGACTGCGCCGCCAGAGCCATGCGCGGTCTCAAGGCACGCACGAACTTCGTGTACCCAACTTCTCCGCAAGCTTCTCCAGCCACCACCGAACACTTCTTTCATTCTTTTACTAATAACAACTTCACCAAACACTCTCCGTCACTACCCTTCACCAGCCACCGTAGTCGCCACTCAACCGGTTCCGCCACCTTCTTTGACCACCGCAACGCCGTTGACTTTTCCTTTTCCAACCCGCGAAACCCTTCTTCCTCACTCAACATGCTTCTCCTTCGCGACCTCATTAACTCCTCCTCAAACAACCCTTCTTTGCTTTCTTCTTCCACCCAAAACTTCCACGACCAGTTCTACAACAAGGGTGCTTCTACTTTTTCATCGTTACCCACGGTTTCTTCTTCTTCGTCACCTCTTATTACTAGTTATTCGTTGAATTATCCTTTTGAAGGCTCTTCATCTGTTAATGTGAACACCCTATGTGGAACTAATTTCACAGAAAAAGGTGATGATGATAGCGGGTCTGGATTTTTCTCTCGAGAGTCTTCGGATTCGGGATTGTTGGAAGAGATAGTTAACAAGTTCTTGCCCAAAACGAAGCCTAATAAGTGCGAGAGTTTGCCAAAAATGGAGAGTTTTCGAAACCCTCAGGAGTCCGTTCTTCCTTCACTTATTTCTGAATCAACACTTGTTTCCACCGTGCAATGCCATGATGACACGAAGAAAGGGTTTCAGAAGAACGAGAGTTTCGGTGTTTCTTTTGATCATCAGGGTTTTCCCATGCAGAAATTTGACAGCTTTGATGGGTTTGATAGCTTGCAGGGTATGGCTCTGGGTAATGAACAAACCATGACGAATCATGCAGAGAATTGCATCATTGAAGATGTTTTTCAGTACCAAGAGCTTCTTAATTCTTTTGCAATCAGGATGCAAAATGCTTAGTTTGTCTGTTTCTGATATTAGTTGTATGTGTAGTCAGGTCGTTGGATCTGCCTCTTCACAACTTTGGTTTGGTTTTTCAATTTGAAACTAATTAATCTTTAGGGTTTTGTTGTTCCTTGGTTTTACAAGGTTAATTAGTTTGCTCTAGCTTACTTTGTAGTATGCCTTTGGCTGGCCTCTATTATCTATGGATAATTTGAAAGCGTTAAATTTTATTATTGGTATGTTGGAGCTGGACAATCTTGAAGTTGTTTAGTTTATCGTTGTTTTTGGTTAACACGCCTACACCCTCTTTACTACTCTAAGCTTTGTTTTCGTTTTTCTACTCTGAGGATTGTAAAGTTGACGAAAACGGGTTAATGAGAACGACGGACTTAAGAGTAAAGTTATCTATGTGTTGTTTGCTACATGATTATAACTCATGCGTTGACCTTGAAACTAGAAAACTTTGTCTGATTGCTTAATACCTTTTTTCTGCTTTGTATGGATCTGCTGTATATTCTTCCTTTTATTTGGAGAACATAGTGGTCTGGTTTCAGTAATGCCTGCTTGTGTTGTCCTTTTCTTCTTAGTGCTTGTTGCGTTCTGCTATTTTGTTGTGGCTTAAAAAGGAAGAAAAAAGCCCTAGTAGAATTGGTTCTTCTGGGAAAAAGTGTAGGCACTGAAGCTTCGCATTCATCGAAAAAGCGATAGCAGCCAGGGTGAGGATTTTTGGTTACACGACAAAACACCGTGTAGATTGTGTAGAAGGCTTATACACATGGACATATACTACTTTTGTACTAGCACTAAAAACAAAATAATACTAGAAGAATGAAGTTCCTGTAACTACAATCTTGTGCAAGTTTCTGGTTAGGAATCACAGGGAATTTAATATTCTACTACCTTCGTGCAATGCTACCTTAGACGTATGGGCCAAGTTGTCTCAGAAACTTTGATCAAAGGGGAATAAAGATGACATTAATTTATTATACTTGATGGGTCTCTCTGACTTGATTTTTGATGAAATTTTGGAGGAAATAATTCTTTTACAACTTCACAATCTTATTAACATCTTGTAACTTTCAAAAGATAAAGAAAAGAGTATTGTATTTGATGAAAATTACTTATCAATTTTTATAATCTGTAAACTATGTTCGTCTACTGTTATAGACAATCTTTGAAGCAATAATAGTCTTTCCTACCTCATCTAAAGTCCTATTTTATAAAGGTGTCACAATGTGTAGTCATTAAGAATGACTTAAATCATCAACATCAAATATAAAATAATATTAACTACTTTCATAATAAAGAAAGAAGAAAAATACACTCTATTCTACTTTCATAATAAATAAATAAATAAAATACATTCAATTTTAAGCTTTACAAATGAAAATCAATATAATAACTAATTCAGTTGTTTTTCTAGTCTGTTACTATTTTTATACGGATTCAATACACATTTAATACAAATTAGCATGTGCATTTCCTAATATTAGTTAGAAATTTTATATTTAATTCTAATTCTGAATTTTTATCTCACTACGTAAAAAGATGTTAGTCCTTTTCGTAAGATTCTGATAATCACTTTTCGTTTGGGTGCCATTCAACAGTTGAATAAGATGAGTTAATTTCTTTTAAAAAACTATTTTTTTTTTAAACTTTAGACTTAAATGGTTAAACTTACTTGATTATAAAGAAAAGTTGAACAAGGTAACTTTGCTTGATTAAGATATTTTGAGGTCAATATTTGAATTGAATTTATCTTAGTTCGCTCGAGGGAAATTGTATTCGCACGCCTGTCCCATGTTTGCTGTGAAGGTTTGTTGTTTAAGCAAACATATGTCATGTTAGTATTTACTTTAATTGAACTAATACTGCTGAAGGAAAGAACTTATGCACTTACTCTCTTTTTTTTTTTTTTTTTTTTTAATTTTTATATTTTTTTTTTTTTTTTTTTTTTTTTTTTTTGAATCTTTTATATTTTTGTCTTTACATTCATTTTTTTTTTCTGCAAAATGCAAAAAGAATTGGGACCTTAATTGAACATTTATACAGTATAATTATTATCCTCTATAACTAAATTTGGGCAAAATTATATTTTAATGTAAATAAGTACTTAATTTGATACTGAAATGTATTAATTAGTAATTAGCATTTATCACTCCTCAACGGGAAAGAAGACACTCTTATTTGGGTGAGGGTTGTGGCTATTATGTTAATTGAATCACATTGATGTAGTGTTTTAACTTGATTAAAATGGCATAATTCAATAATTAGGGTTTAGGACCACTATAAAAAAAGTAAAGTTGGGGTTGTGGAATTTACTGAAAAATGAATTAGTTAGCTGGCACTTGGTCATTATCACAATGAATAAGGTTATGTGGAGGTCCGTGTGATTTTTATTTTGATTGGGAAACAAGAAAAGCAAGCGTGTTAAGATATCTAGTATTGAATTCGAGAACAAAGTTGCTCAAATTTATTAGCATTTCAAAGAACTGGTTGCAGATTCAGAGGAGTTAAGAGTTTCTCTCTTTGTCAAGATATTGTAATTGAATGAGTTACCAAATTATGTTCCCAAAAATATTTGAGTAATCGCTTTATTTCACATATTTTCTTCGAGCGTATTAAAATGTTTCACAGTATTTATCATTTTAAAAACAAAAGTTAAGAATATTGTCACATTCTCCTCATTTATTATAATATACATTGTGCTACAGGGTTGATCAATGTTGATCTTTCTCAACATCTCGACAATCCCTCCTCGTATCTCATCCTAATGTAATTATGTCTTAACAATAATCACTAAATAACGCATGATAATTAATGATTTATGTCTTAACAATAATCACTGGATAAATTATTAAATTCAAATTGAAGAAGGTAATTAAGCTTATTTAGTTTTATACTTCCAATCTGTACAAGTAAGAACTCAATCTGAAATCTGTAAAATAAATGAACTCTAGTAACAATAAGTAATGAAACCATGCTCACTTATACATTAAGCTTCTGTATTCAATAACTAATTTAAGTATCGAAATACTTGTCGATATCTTTTTTGAAGACTTAGATCTGCGTTGACGAGTAAGTAATGTTCAAAAGATAGAAACAAACCAAGATTGTAGTTGAATTATAGTAGTATGGTAAGCTAATCTCATTTGTAAGAACATATATCATGATACTTAAATGAATATTCTAATTTTTTAAATAAAAGTAATTTTCTAAATAAAAATTATTTCATCATAGTAATTCATGAAATTAATGAACAACTTTTGTGACAAGCAATAATAGAAAAATGACATTCTACATCGGTTATAGAAGACATTCTATGTCGAGTTTCGAACCGACATAGATGTAAGCAACGTAGAAAGTCTTTGACATATAACGTCGGTTATGTAACTGACGTAATATGTACGCCTACTACATCGGTTGAAAATAAAAAGCAACATCATATACCTAACTAAAATAACTAAATTATAGCATAACAGGTGGATACTACGTCGGTTATAAGTTACAACCGATGTAATAAAACACTTTTTACGTCGGTTTTGAGCAACAAGCAACGTAAAAAGTGCTCTATTATGTCGTTTGTAACTTACAACCGACGTAAAAAGTCTTTTTTTTTTAAAAAAAATTAATGGGTTGATAAATCTTTAATCAATACAAAAAAACACTACAAAAAATTTTAGAATTTCCTAACAAGTATAGATATGTGAAATTAAATACTACAATCTAAAAAATGAATGAAAAATAACAAAAAGATGAAAAAACCCCTAAATGATGGAATTTCCGGAGGCCCAACCGCCTTCAGCCGTTGGCCAGGGGCTTCGTTACCCCATTTTGAGCAACTTTCATTTTTTGAGCGTCTCAGTTCAAACTATTTATCAAAAGTTATGGTTATTTGAAATTTTTTTGTCCTAAAATTTTTGAAACCCCAAAATCTATGATACAAATAATACAACAATATTTCAAAGATAAGAAAATATACCTCTTGTAGGCAGTAAGAGCAAAAACAATAAACACAGATGAACCCAAACAAAATACACCAAAACCACTTAATGCAAAAATGGAGTGAATGAAACCACAAAGATAGAGAGACCAAAGAAAAATGAGGGACAACAACACGCGACATACCAGTGAGAGTGAAACCGCAAAGCGAAACCAATGACACCCAAAATGAGAACTGAAAATTTCAAGTTAAGGAGTGCTCCAAATGAAACTTAAAGAGTGAACGAAACTAAGAGAGTGATTGAAACAATGACACAATGACACGCGTATAATAGTGAAGGAGAAGGCAAAGCGATAAGGCTAAGTGAAAGAGAATGAAGGAATGAAGTGTGAGGGTATTATAAATCCCTAATTTTAACTCGAGGGAGATACTATATCGGTTGAGAGGTCCCAACTGACGTAATATCTAGCCAAATTTTATTTATTTTTTTTCCAAAATTCACTCGCGTGTTATGAGGGAGATACTCTTAACCGATGTAATATGTTACGTCGGTTAGGAAATCACAACTATCTTTACCGCCATTTCAAAATTTTCAAATTTCAAATTTTCATTTTTTCAATTTTTTTATAGATCGGTTATTTGTGAAACCGACGTATTATGTCAGATTTGTATGAACCGATGTAATAATCTTCAAATATTTATAAAAATGTTACCGTATTTTTATTTACGTCAGTTCTTTTTTAACCGACGTTATATCTTATCGTAAAATGTATTTTTTTACTAGTAAAGTATGAATTTTTAGGTAAAGACGAATAATAAGAAAAGGTTGGAGTTAAATATATTTCTCTACAAGATCTCCCAAATTCTTTTCTCCTCTCTTTTTAGAATAAGCCAAAGTGCAATATTGCATAAAATCGTAAACTCATTATCAGAAACACATAATATGTAAGCCTAGAGGTTATAAAAGCTTATCACCAGGTAAGTTCAATAATCTAAATTTGGAGTTGGATTAGTTTTACAGCAAGCACAATCGCATACGCATTAGTTATTTTATTCTTTAATATTACAATATTTTTCAAAACAATACTTTTTAAAAAAAATATTTTTTCAAATTTAATGAAGATTATACATTAAAAAAATATTATTAAGATAGTTTTTTTTTTTAATCAGAGCCACTTTCTAAAAAAGTTTTCAGACATAAATCTGCTCCTCCAATCAAATTGATTAACATTGTATATGAATTTAATTAAATTTAAAAAAAAAATTATAACATACACTTTAATATCGTAAAAAAACCTTCAAGTTAACAACTTAAAAAGATAATATATATAAAGACGTAACATCCTCAGTTATGTTATCTAACTACCATCACATGCACGAAATTCATAGAAATCTATACACATATTAACCTATTAATAAGGATTTACAATATTAATTTAACCAAATATATATATATATATATATATATATTATTAGAGATCTCACATCAACTAAAGATAAAACATTTTAATAGTTTATAAGTAGATGTAAACATCACTTTATAAGTCAGTTTTGTAAAATTGAGTTAGGTTTACAGTCCATTTCTTGATATGGTATTAGAGCTAAAGTTGTTGGGCCTATCCATTATTACATATAAGTTTCACCTTCGAGTTAAGGAATGTTGGAGATGATCCCACATCAACTATAGATAAGATTTTTCAATAGTTTATAAGTAGGTACAAATCTTATTTTACAAATCAGATTTAAAGATTAAGTTAAGCTTAAAGTTTTCTTCTTGTTTTAACTAACTAAATATTTTTTTTTAAATTATTATAAATCCACTCCTTCAACTTCGCTTCTGAATCCAAACAAACCATCAAGTCCTAAGGGAAACATGGTGAGGTTATTTGTTTGAAATCATAATAGATGTTTGATTGATATGATTAAGCAAGAGTTTGTTTTCTTTTATGTCGAGAATATACATGACTTTGACATTTACTTTTTGTCTTTCACTTTGTATGATGCTAGAAGAAAAATGGTGATTATGTGTTTATTGTTGAGCTTGAAGTTAGATTGAGGATTAATTTGGTATTGTTGGAATTGAGTCTTATCTTGAGAATGTATAGATTGTGACCGATTTGCGGTGCATTTCTCTTTATAATTCTTTTCAAACAACATTTTAATCTTCTTATAGGATTTTGAGTTCAGTTTGATGTTTTTCTCTCAACATCTTTATGTCTTCAATAGTGTTTCTTTACATTACATTCATTAATTTTAAGTTATAATGTCTCGTTACGGGCTGCAAACTGCAAAGCTTTCTAATGTTGCTTTCATTACCGTACGTGTTCGTCACACTTTTTCTACAATTTTTTCAACAAACTTTAATACTGTTGATGATTTGTCAACCTCACCCTAGATGAAGCTGAAATTTCTTGACTTCTTGGGAAATCATGAACCTTCGTGAGCTTGAGATATTTTTACCCCGAGCTTATACTTCACTAATGAGAAATGAGAATAGAATCGAACGGATAATTATTCTATAACAACGTTTTGACAATCAAATTAGTGATAATTATGAAAATTTAAGAGAGAGAATTGAAATAATTCTCCCTGATATCTTTCAGATACTGATATAACTCTATTAAGATTTTATTATGTTATTATACTGAATAAGGTATTACAAATATAATAGAAAATAACTTAGTTATTAAATTTTTGAAAGTTATTAACTTGTCTTTAGGTTTATATATATATATATATATATATAGTTTTGACAGAGGTGAAGTATAACTCCTCCCACATGGACCTGTGACCAGTTCTTTCAAATGGTAATTAATTTGCACAACTTTGTTGGCGAATTCAATAGAAGATATCGTAATGGACTTGCTTTTCTTGTTTGCGAATCAAACTGTTACATGAACTAGCTCCTCGTGACACTTCTTCATTGTAATGATGGAACAAGATCAAGTTGCAGCTAATTCATTAATTTTCCAGTAAATACCACAACTTCAACGTTGATAGTATATGCTGTGGTCCTAAACCCTATTTATTTTAATAATGACAATTTAATTAAGCCAAAACACTAGAACAATGTGATTCAATTAACATAATAGCGATTACCCTCTAACCAATTAAAGTTTTGTCTTCTTTCTCTCGTTCGTTGAAGAATTCGAGACCCATCAACTAGTCGTACATGTCATTTAAGATATTGGTGGTGTGTATGGAATGTTTTCCTTTTGGTTTTCCCATCCGCCACAAGTTGTATATTTTCGAATGGAGAAGTCTGACATCTCTGGTAAACAAATTGAAGATATTGAAACATTTTCATGGTAAAAAAAAATAATATTTTTGTAACTAAATCAACTAATAATTATTTCTGTTTCTCAATGGTATTATCATTCTTATGATGAACAAGAACTGTATTACTATTCAGGCTAATTACTTTGCATGGACAATTAAGGATGTCACTAACCAATGAAAAAAATAACATATTCCTGAATATATATATATATATATATATATCATGTACTAGCAATCATACCTATTGTATTTATCCTAACCAAGTGGCATATATATACTATGTATATAGACATAGAATACAACTTAGTACATGTATCCACCTACCCTTGTCCCATGTACAGTGGGAATCCCAAACAATTGTCTCACAACCATAACTAGAATGAGAAATACTGACAGTATTTCTTTGTACTATTTTTTTCTTTTTTATCTCTTTCTGCTCATGACATTATCTTTTTTGCGTCCATAAACCAAATTTTGATACTGAAACAACATGGGGCCGAACGCAGAACCAAACTGTTGTTAATCTGCTACCAGCATTGGCAGGATTCTCTAAGCTGGTTCCACGGGGATCATGAGTCGGTTAGGTGTTACTATATTTTTTCCTTTTTCATGATGCACTAGTAGGATCAATCCAAGACCCAAGAGGAACAAGATTATATGGCTAAATTTTCTTATAAAATATTAAAAGGTTATTCGTAATATTTAATTTATAGTTTAATTTTCTGCGATGATCCTTAGGATCATCATATAGTTAATGATATGTTTTTATACTATATAATACCTCTATTACATATTGATAAAGTCAAAGTTCTAGAGACTTAAAAAGCTAAAGTTTTCAATGTTTATTACCTTTTAAGTTAAGTGATGACGTAGAATTTATTCCAAAAAAATTAATTAATATTTATTTTATTTTAAAGACATTAGGTTTTATGTATCATATTATTGTAATTAGTAAAAAAATATTATTTAACATCAAGGTATAATGACACTTAAAGCTCAGATCGACGTAATAAAAAACGCGTGATATTCTTGTAAATATTTCAAGAGATATTATGTTAGTTTACACAAAACCGACATAATATATCATATTTTATGTCAGTTTCACAAATAATCAACATAGAAAAAGACTGAAATAAATTTAAAATTTAAAAAATTTTAAAATGGTGGGGAAGATACTATGTCTCTTAAAAAGTAGAATCGACGTAATATAGGGAAGATATTACGTCGGTTCTCTATTCTGCCATTTTAAAATTTTCAAATTTTGAATTTAGAGTTTAGATACAATGTTGGCTGGCCCCTAGAACCGACGTTGTGTCCTATTACGTCGGTTATTGAGTGGTAACCGACGTAATAGTCCTTTACTTTTACGCTCTCCCACACTGTTTTTACTCTTACACTTTTTGTCTCCCTTCCTTATTTTCACTCTTGTGTGCACTGCTTCTTCACAGTTCTCTCTCGCTCATGTTGTCATTTTCTCGCTCACGTTGTCATTTTCTCTCTCACGCATTCTCTCTTGCATTTTGTCTCGCTTTCTTGCTCATGTTCTCACTGGTACGTGGTGTTCTCCCTTGCGTGTTGTTCTCCGCCATTTTCCTTTGCTCTCATTGTCTTTTGTGGTTTCATTCACGCCATTTTTTGCATTCTCTAGTTTTGGTAGATTTTGTTTGGGTCGATTTGCATTTATTGGTTTTGCTCTCACTGTAAGAGGTATGTTTTCTTATCTTTGTATGCTTGGAATGCTTTCTAGATGTTTGTATCATAGATTTTGGGTTTCGAAAATTTTTGGACGAAAAAACTTTAAATGACCATAACTTTTGATAAAGAGCTTAGATTGAGACACTCCAAAAATGAAAGTTTCTCGAAATTGCGTAACGAAGCTCCTGGACCATACCAAAGGGGATTTCAGAATTTTTTTTTCCAAAATTCCATCATTTACATTACTTTTTTTTTTATTTTTGTATTTTTTTAGATTTTAGTTTACTATTTCACACCTATTTATATTTGTCAAAAGTTTCTGAAAATTGTTGTGATTTTTCTTTGTATGTATTGGAGATTTATCAAAACGATTCTGGAAAATTTTGACTTTTTAAAAAAAAAATAGTCCTATTACGTTGATTGTGTGCTCTCAACCGACGTAAGAGGGTGGATACTACGTCGGTTGAGAGCCACAATCGACATAGTATCTCTTCCAGAGTGTTATTTTGACTGATATTTTACGTCGATGATTTATTTATCAATCGATATAATATGTGCACATTCAACATCGGTTATAGAACCGACGTAAAAGGTCCAATACTTTCAACGTCACCTGCATCAATGTCAGTTTCAGAACCGACATAAAATATCTTCTAGAACTGATGTAAAAAGCATTTTTTGTACTCATGTGTATGCATGAGAGTCTGACCACAAGTTACCTTCGTGGGATGATAATGACAAAATAAATATCTTTTCAAGATTATTTGTTTGGTTTCATCACATTAACTTATCCTAATTAGAACATCATTTAATGAGTTAACTAATTTTGATCATCCTAATTAGAGCATAATTTAATCACTTACGGAGAGATCTAACACAAGTATACGAGACACTTTTTAAGTTGGATATTCTTCAGCCCAATTATGATTAAGTAACATAAATTCATGTCGAATCAAAATACTTATTTAAACATTTCATATTTATAAAAAACTTATGCAATAGATATAAATAAGTGCAATACTGAAGAGAAAAACGCTAAAAGTTTATGTCAGATTTTGAGCATTTTATTAAAATTTATTTGGCTTTTGGTGACAAACAAAATATCGAAAATTCTAATATATTATTATAACTTTAAACTAAGATTGAATGAAAAAGTCTAATCTAATCTAAAAACAAGCTAAACAATAATATAACCTACACTATACTATATTTGCTAAAAGAGGAAAGTTTCCCATTATTCTTTTATTAGTGATAATTAATTGTCTTCTAGTTATCCAATGTGATAAAAAAATGTAAAATTTATTTTTGTAATAAGTTTTTCATTTCTTGGTTAAAATTTCTTTAAAGCGAATAGAACCACACTACCGTGTAATAGGTATAATTGTAATTAACAATCAATGGAATCTATTGAGAATGACAAACAATTAAACTATCAAACAATTAAACTATTTGTATAATTAACTGGCAATGCATTGAATGTATTTGCTTCTGTTTTCCACAACATCTTCAAATCATTAATCAAGAGCTTGAAATACATATCAATGTTATTCTCTGGTTGTTTGGGTCTTAAAATCATCATACATAACGTAATATATTTTCTCATCATGCACAACCAATGAGACATGTTGTAAATCATCAACAAAATTGGCCATGAATTGTGTTTACAACTTAAAATCCCATAATGATTCATACTATATAGCAAGTTCAAGTCTCATGTTTCTTGTCTTTGCACCAAATTCTGAAAATGCTTCATTGATCTTCTTCTATAGGGGAGAATCACCTAGATGTCAAAAAATAGTCACATTTTCTTCCATTTCATATCGTGTTAGGTTCTTTACATCCTCTTCAATGGAAAACAATCGTTTAAACCTAGGTAATGCTGGCAAGTACCAACACCTTCTCACGAGGACCCTTTATTTCTTTCTCACCACTACTTTCGTCAAGCTTCTTTAAACTGTGATAACCCACATGTTAGACACACCTTCAATATAGCAAATAGATCACTATGCAATAAACAATCATTAGGACATGTGTGTATCCTTTTGTACTCCAAACTCATCAAATATAGAATATTTTTTGCTCATAGTTACGATTAGGTAACGTGTTATGTTATGGAAGCATCTCCTTTAACAACTTTAACAATTAGATGAAACTTCTATATGTCCATTCATTTCTTGCTTTTAAAGTGAACAAGTTTAAAGTTTTTTATAGTCGTGTAAAGTTAGTGAATCTAGGGTAGAATTATTGCTCTAAATTGGACTTTAAAAAAATCATACACATTAGCTCTTCCAAAATTTTATTCACCAACATCACATATCATGTCCTCTAAATAATTGTTCATCCATACTTCAATTTTTTTTTGTTCTTGACATAGTAGGAATGTCTAATATTTATCCATGTTAAGTCATATTCTATAATTCTTCACTACACCAAAGAAGAATAGGTGGTCGCATATTTCCCCAAATTTAGACGTATATGGTTAAAACAACAAACGCGAGAACACTAATATTTCCTATTAATAGGTTTTCTATTTTGGTGATTAAATTGCAAGAACTCATCAACTCGATTTTCATACTCTACACTAACACAACATGCAGTTATACAATTTTGCTCCATAACTATGTCCCTTACATGATCCATCATTATCAATCATGAAATATGAAGTTATCACTTTAATTGAAGGTGGGGCTCTACCCATTCAGGAAAACATCTTTTTATATTTCGATAACATGTACAAATAAAATCTACTATTTTAAATTTGACAAAATTTCAACAGTATTTTGCATGGGTCTCCGAAGCACACGAAATGAAAGTTGTCACACAAACACCAAATTCAAGTATGTAACCAGAGAATAAGACAAAATAGTTTGAATCGAAAGTTTATAAAATTTAAGCATAAACTTATCATTCCTATGTATTAAAAAATTATAAAAAAAGTTTCAAACTCTCCAATCCAAAAAATTCAAGATCTAACATAAATGATTAATCTTTAACCATTTGTACTAAATTTCAAACAGGAATCAAGGTTCATTCAATGTGTGCATGAATAATACTTAAAGTAAATAAAACTATTTAGGTATAACAAAAATATATAACATTACTCAAACATATTAAAGTATATCTTACTTCTACAATCAATCTAAACTACATTTTTGCCTATATTTTTGCTAAACTATATTGTACAAATTACCTATAATTTAATCTCTAAATTTGTAAGAAAACTAATAATTTAATAATTAATGCACAAACATATTACAATACATCTTACTTCTAAGATCAATCTTGTTAGGTATCTAAGTATGAGCCTAAGTCCTACATTGAGTAAAAATGAGAAAGTTGAGCAACATATAAGAAAGAAGACTCACAAACCTAATGTCTTAAGGTTTTGGGTTGAATGTGGTGTCATTCTCTTGTATAGATTTGGCTCAGGTCTTATTCTTGTGAGATTTTTCCGGTAGAGTATCCAAGTATATTGTTTTTTAGGTAGTTTTTTTCTTTTGGCTAAATATATATCTTCTTTGTCCAAATTTCACATCACGCAACAATATATTTCTTTACTTTAGCTAAATATTCTTTTACTATCACGAAGAATTGTATCAGTTCAACAAACCAGTTAGAAAGGATGAACTGCATACCATATTTTGATCGTATCTTTTGAGGAGAAACATTAAATCTGTGACATAAATCGTCTTTTTTCTAGTAATACAATACTTAACTTCCTGATTTTAAGTGTAAACGAAAATATTATCATAATTCATCTGTGACATAAATTGTCTTTTTTCTAGTAATCCAATACTTAACTTCCTGATTTTAAGTGTAAACGAAAATATTATCATAATTCAACCGTACACAGGTCAATCAATCAAATGAGAAATATCATCGTTTAAGTTTATCTTCTTTAGAGGTGTAATGATAAATTTGTTGGTTTTTGTGTAGAGAGATATTAGCTTCTATGATTTACATGTACAACAATTCTTTTATTTATTCTGAAGATAGAGGATATCATTTCCGTTTGAATAAAAACAAAACACAGGCTCTGAACATGTATATATTTATTATGCAGAATTTGTTGCTGGTTTGTCCGGCAAAACCAACCAGAGGACTGGCTGAAGAGAGAAATAATTAATGGGGAGAAGAGCATCATCAGATCAATTACCTAGTAATGATGAGCATTAATTAAAACAAACCCTTCTTAATTTTGCATCAATCTTTTTAGGAATGCTTGATCATGTGTCTATATATCTATCTATCTGCATTCTGCATACATGTACGTACGTATCGTAATAAATTTCTCCATCGGCCATCAGGCCATGTACATAAATTTTCTAATTTGTTCTTTTGCTCAATGATTCCATTTATATACATCCCCTTTCCTTCATCATGTTACCATATTTATTGCCCTAACATATTATATATCCTTGTCTTATACTAGATATTTTTCAAATCGTTTAACAAGAATTAAAAAATTTAGTTACTTAATTACTTAACATTGGTTTCACAGTTACTTAAGAAATTTAGGTATACAACTACTCTTGTTCTTAGATCTTAATTTTAAGATCCCATCATGCATCTTTAATAAAAGTTTCTTATAAGTTCTACATTTTAAATTTAAAATATTTGTATAACGGAAATATTTTTAGTGTATTATTTCAAGCTTCCTCTGTCTGAATAAGTTGAGAGACGACATTTTACTAGACAACTTATTTTCTTTATGATATTCTCCATTTCCATCCATATGATGAAGGAAATCATAGACAAAGGAATTAATGAAATCACTATTGTCTTATTTGACTCCATATATGTTATTACATGGCTAAAATAAAATTGTTCTCCTACATGAATTTTAAATTTCAGTTCAGTGATATGCTAAATTTAAAGCAAGTGTCACTTTAATTCCTCAAAATGTCTATGTTAAACCAAGTTTTTTAAATATTTTATCATATTAGATATCCCTATTTGTGTTTTTCTTAATTGTCAAAGTATAAATTGATTTTGATTTCTAGAGGTCATGAATATGAATCGTTTATATTTCTTATATTTCCAAAAATATAAAAATAAACGTAAGTATAAGTTGGTACAAGACCTATTATTTTTATATTGTCCTACATGCAAAAAAACGAATGTCATTTTTCTTTCATATTTAAAATTTTTATTTATCCGAATAAAATTAGGTATTTACATTAATTTGTCAATAATTAAAATTAAATCTCTTTCATAAAAAATAGTTTATCTCTTTTAATGAAAATTTTTATATGTACACAATCAAGAATCAAAATACAAGTAATACTTGAAAAAATCAAACTACATATCTATCAACTTCACTGATGTTCATTAATTATTTTGACAATAAATACAAGCTCGTGAGTTTTGAACAACAGTTACTAGTCATTGAATACAAATGCATATCAAGCCAGTGATTCCTTTCGTATATCAGAGAAGTAACTTGAATCTGAGACTGACAAGGTAGCTCACAATCTTCCAACAACAATTATTGGCAATTGAATAATAATCAGATGTACCTCAGAGACAGTTTAATGAAACACAATTAATGTCTTCCAACAGCAATTCGTTAGTCATTCAATACCAATAAGTTGTCACGTCCTTGCACCCAATAAATTCAAGTTTCGTATATCTGAATTGAGACACATTCAATTCTTCATTTAAAGTTCATAACTTATTTTCTTTACACGTCTTTTGATATAGAGGTTGAAATAAGTAACAATGGATAATGAAACTTTTCTTTTGTAGATTAGTAGTTTAAATAAAACTTAAAAGAGCTCAATCTTACTATATTTGATTGTCTTATTCCAGAGAAAACAATGCTAAAGTGTAAACGACAGAAGTAAGCTTACATATGAATACCTGCATAACATTCACTCCTCTGCATCGTAAATAAAGTCATTGTCATTTTCTTATTTTTATTTTCCTCTGAAATAAATAAAAAAAAAAGTTATAGTTAAAGAAGATAACAATAACAAGGTACATATGAAAGTATATGTGTTTTTGGAACAATGTTGTTATGAAGTATCTATTGTCTTTTATGGAATGAAAGTGCATATTCAATAAAATATCATGGTTTTCTACCACCAAATCAAACACACCATGGATTATTCGCTCCTTATAGTCTTATACTGTGCAGAAATAAATATAGTCACCCCAAAACAATACTATACAGAATGTTTAGTACATATCACGTTCATGCAATTATTGAAAAAACAATTTCTTGAAATCTCCATAGTCGGAAGAGGAAATTTTGCATTTAAACAAGATTAGGTAGAGGTCCTGAAGTGCACTTTTCTATAATAAAATCCACGTGCTGATCAGACAAAAGTTTTCTGATCATGAAGTTATACTGCGTGAGTTTAACTGGTGCAAGAAAAGAGAAAAAAGAAAAAACAAAGAGGCTGTGATGAATTAACGAAAAACAAGAATGGAATCTTATGCTAGGCTTGTTGACAGATGCGAATATTGATTAAGGGTCACAAGATTCCAAAAGCTTTATCACAAACCATTTATCTCACGAAATTATATGAATGCAGAATGTACCATCTACGTCCGTAGAGTCAATAAAACACGTCCACACATATCTTTTGATTTTATCTGAACATTCTACTGCAAAGTTTTTCAATATTTTTAAATATATTTGTTCATTTTCTTTATATTTGGTTAGTCTATATGACTTTAAGAATAAATCCGAGTCTCATGTAGTGAAAATAAAAAAAAAAATTGAACGAGAAAGAAGATTTATAAATTTATTGTTTTAAGACTTTTTATAGGAATGCTTAGTGTGAAATCTTTCAATATATTCATTCAAACCCGCGTATCACCCGATAGAAGCATCAGATACAACATCTCCCTTTGAAAGAAACTTAATATATAAATAAAATGTTTATTTAAAATTTAAATATATTTATATATTTAAGTTCAATTATCCTTTCTCATCCAAATTTTTTTTAACCAGGAGAATATCTTTTATTTTCAATATAATTATTAATTGAGGAAAATGTATGTGTACGAAAAAATTATTAGTGGTTTTTACTTTGATTTGCTCATAGGTTCTTTGTTATTTATATTTGCTTGTGGTTTTCACCTGAATTTTTCCAAGTTATCTTTGTCATATATATAATTGCTTGTGTTCACTTGGATTAATTTATGCCTAAGATCATTCCCATTCGGTAGATATCTTGATCATGCTTTTGTTTGATGACAAAAGGAACTTTTAACTTTTGGAACTATTTGGTACATTTGCTTTTTAGTTCTATTTTATTAACGTAGATCTCTAACACATCTTAAAAATCAACTTGAATATATGTTACAAATCATATTTATAATATAATTTTAAAAAATTTTGGGAAGACCATTATAACCTTTTAGAATCCTATACACTCTCACTTCCAACAAATCTTCATTGCTGTCTCTCATATGTACTCTATCGTTATCTTCAAAAAGTCATTCCGTTTGTCGTTGCAGCTATCGCATTGCTTCCGTCATTCATCGACTTGTTAACTGTATGAGGTAAGGATGGTTAATTTATTGAAGGTTTTGAAATTAATTTGGAATTGGTTCAACAATTTGGTGGTGGTTCTACTATTTGGGAGTGGATTTTTTTATGGAAAAATAGTTTCGAAAGGGATTGTTCAAGAGGCCAATTCCAGATCTAGAATTAACTTTCGGAACAAATATCCAGAAGCTAATTTCAAACTTTAGAAATTTTAAAAATTTTGAAAATGCATGAAAAAAGCTTGGAAGTGCAGAAAGAAGCCGTCTTATCAACTTCTCAATTGGCCCAATTATACTATCGAAGTTTGGCCCATAAAACATTGCCCTAGACACCCGTGGACCCAATTTGTTCGTAACGGCCCTATGATATACACTTTTGAACCTTCCGCTGCTCAAAACCTCCAAATTATATAACTCAAACTTTACTTCACCCTTTACATTTCTTACGTGCTGTTCCTCAAATTTATACAAGCTCATCCCATTGCAAAGAACACCGAGCATATCAAGGTTAATAAATTAATATGCTAAATCAAAGGATTGCAGTAAAGTGTAATTAGACTGATTATTCGTGGAAAATATAGTTAACTGAAGAAAAATTAGTAGGTAGTATAGAAACCAAGTATATATGCCAATGCCTATGTAATACATATTAAAAAATTTCAATTGTTAAATGTAGAACTTCTAAGAAACTTTTATTAAAGATGCATGATGGGATCTTAAAATTAAGATCTAAGAACAAAAGTAGTTGTGGCCTTTTATCTTCTGGAAGGATAAATTTAGGAGATAGGGAAAGGAAAGGAGCAGAATCATCGGCTAACTGAAAGGAGTTATTCTTCTCCAAGAAACTTGAAATTGAGGAAGTTCAGATAGCAAAGAAAGAAGCGTTCACTTTCTTTCGAAACCAACACTTTATACTTCTTTAATTTTTAATTCATTGTTGTATGTTTAATAATAATAAAAAAAAAAAAAAAAAAAAAAAAAAGTCCACAACGCTGAAACTGTCTATTTAGTATACATCGATATTAACGTAGTCAATAGAAAGGGAAGAAAAAGAGTTCCTTGGTAGTCACATGCGCATCTAACTAGCAAAATTAATCAGAATGAAAGGAACCATTTTTTCATGAGTGGATTTCAGCGGGACTATAGCCAAAATATGGCCCCTGATGAACTATTTTTATCGTCACCCGGGATTTAATTCTAATTCAGGATTGAAATGAACTTTCTAATTATTTACTCTTGAAACTTACTTTCTTGGTATGGTTAAGTTCTCTATGTATTTGATTATTTTTTCATTGACTCAGATTTGTCACAGGACTTACATCATTATGTATTTCAGATCTTCATTGCAAAGAAAGTTCTTTCGATGTTTCTTCATTTCTGCTGTGATCTCAGTTATGATATTCAGAAAGACTGAACCAATGATCTCTTGATTTGTTTTTATTTGATTGAGGTATTATGATCTAAACAGGACTGTGCAATTCCAACTATTCAATCAAGAACCAAGTCATACTGTGTTTTCGGAGAAGGTTAGGATTGACAATTTTATAGGATTAAACACCTCATCACAAACACATTTACTACATGATGTGTACTGAGAAAATTTACGCCCTTTCAAAGAGAACACAGATGCGAAACTCTTCACAAAGCTCGACTATCTCATTAAGCAGAGAATCTAACACAACATAAAGGTGCAACAGACCAAAAATAAGACATTTTATAAGTTCAATGACATCAAAAGAAAAATCCAATTCGATGGACGGATTAAGAAAATAAAGGATTCCCTTTAGATTCCATGTTCGAGAGAACTATTTGAGGAATGCCAAAAATAAAGAAAACAGAAATAAAGGATTAGTACAAACAAGTAAGATGTGAGGACAAAAGAGAAAAAAGGATAGAAAAGAACTTTTGAAGTGGGTCATCACGGAATTTTGCATTTAAACAAAATTAGGTAGAGGTCTAGCAGGGTACTTCTCTAACTGTCTTCATTCAAAACCAGGTGCTCACCATACAAAAATTCCCAACAAATTACATGGTGTGTGTTTAATAGAGCAAGTAAAACGTATAAAAGAACTGTTAAAGTAAAACATAAGCCTCCAGTCTTATGGTACGCTTGTTGACACACGAGTATTGATCACATATTTACAATGGTCACAAGTAATCAAAAAAGCTCTATCGCAAACTATGTACAGAACACGAAATTACGAAGTCAAGCATGTAGATAATTGTACATGCTAAAGTCACAACTGTTGGTCCAACCATGGATCCCTAGGAGCTTTTCTAGCTCCAAAATATTCTGCAACACTTTCAGAAACCCCAGCAACATTATTTAACAATGAGGCTCCCCACGCCAGCCATCCTGTGGATGCATGCTGATTATTTGTTTCAGTCATGCTTTTCTGTTTAGCTTCTTCAATGAGATCAAGCCACCACTTGGCCATGAACTCCTTGACAGCCTCAACCCCTTGGCTTACAACCTCTGTTGGGGGAATTATGATTGGATTCTGGTCCAGGTTCAGCTTTGTTAAGTTTTCCAGCCTACTAAACGTATAAGGAAGAGCTCGGATTTGGTTGTTGCTCAGGTCAAGCTCCCTTAAGTTAACCAGATCACCAAGTGTTTCAGGCAGCTCTGTCATATCACTGAAATTACTGCTAACATTTAGATATTCCAGATTTGTGAGTTTCCCAATAGACTGAGGCAAGCCATGAAGCTCATTGAAATGAACATCAAGATGCCTGAGAGATTTCATTTCTCCAATGGAAGCCGGAAGCAATCGTATTTTATTCAAATGGATCAAGAGCTTCTCGAGGTTAACAAGTCCAAAACCCATGTTCGTTGGCAGACACATTAAGTTGTTAAAGCTTGCATCCAGTTCAACTAGTGACCTACAATGGCATTCAAGAAAAACTTAACAGAAGCACAAAGTATAGTATCACGAACTAACCATTTGAAAAGCAAGCTATTAGGTGAAAATATATTATGAATAACTTTATGTTATATTTCACAGATTGACCAAATCTTTTCTGGAAATCATAAACTTTGTAAGTCCATCTCGTTTTTATTAAACTTAAATCATGATTAGTGTAGCTTTCAGTAAATTTTAATTAATAATAGAAAGTATGTCAAAAAAAGTGTATTAGAGAATTTGTTACTAGTACACGTACACATGAACTAATTATGTCCAATACTTGAACTATTAGATAAAGACACACAAATGGATTTATATTATCTAAGAAACTTCAATTTTAGAATGAAGAAGAAAAACACCTGCAAAGAGCAATGGATTCAGGAAGAGCAGTTAGCTTGTTCCCTGACACATTAAGGATCTTTAGATTAACTAGCAATCCAATGGAGTCTGGAAGAGACTCTAAAACATTAGATGAAACATCCAGCTCCACAAGCTTCTGTAGTCCTGCTATTGAATCAGGAATTGCCTGTTTTAATGGCACGAAAACATCCAAAATTATAAGCTCCAATAAAAAATTGAACTCGGATCTCTTCAAATGCTCAACAACAATTGAATTTTGTTCCTTCCTTTTTATTTCATAATAAAAATAAAAACCAAATAAATGGCAGCAAAGGAGGAGATCTTCATAGTTACTCATACATCATGATCAACTAATTCAATTTACGATTATATTATGTACTTAAAATTTCAGACAAGTTACTTCACTTCAAAGTGACAATTGTTTTTTCTTTTTTTGGTTTAAGACCGACCTATATTCGACATGAAGCAATCATCCTCAGGTCAGTAGAACCAAAGTTCAATGAGCATTTAGTGCAACTACATTTAAAGGGTTCAAACTCAACCACTGATTGAACTTAAATCACTTCATGTCAATTGATTCAAACACTTGGTGGTGGATTTAAATCAAACGCTAAAATATCACATGATCCTTCAATTCACACTCAAGAAAAAAGACTGCATCTAACGTTCCGCCTTAACACACTAGAACATGAAAACAGGTTCATCACAAAATGCCATTGAGAAGCAAAACACGTCATGGCTATGATCACGTGAATATAAGGTTTTGCTACAATGAAAATAAAACACACAAAGATCGAGACAAAAGACCGTGCATACCTCTAACTGATTCTGAGACAAATTAAGCACAACCAAACCAAGAATCTTCCCGAAGGCCTCGGGGAGAATCCTCAACTGGGACCCAGAAAGATCAACCTTTTCCACTTCCTCACTCTCCGCTTTCCTCAAAATCCCAACCACTCCTTCATCCACCTCTTCACCAACCCCTTTCACCGATTGCGCGTAAGCCTCAACTAGCACCTCCTCGGCAGCCCTAAGCTGCTTCACGCACTCCTCGTGCATATCATCCACCCGCACCAGCGCGTGAAACACCTGCACCTCGTCGTTGGGCGCGTGGGGGTCAGCGATCTTGGCACGCGCCGCAGCAACGGCAGAGGGGTCCGGGCGGGGACCGATGGTGCGGAGGAGGGAGAGCGTGTGGTGGACGTTAAGGGTGGAGGCGCGTTGGGTGAGGGAGGGCAACACTTGGGGGTGGTTCAAGTGAGGAAATTGGGATAGTAGAGATTGGTGGAACTGTGAGGGGAGTGGTGGATGCGTGTGTGGATGAAGGTGGTGTAGAAGGTGGGAGAGGAGAGGGAAATCGTTGAGATTGGGATTCATTTTGTTGAAGAAGGAAGGAAGTGGGAAGAAAGTAGGAACAGAGAAAAAGAAGAAAGGTAGATAGAAAGATAGATCCTTGATGATGTTTGGTTCTTTCTAGTTTCTGTTGCTGAGGGCTGTTTTGAATTGAAACATTGGCCTTCCAAAGTGGTTGTTGTTTGATTTCCACCTTTCCTGTTGAGTAAGTCTCTACGGTTGAAACCAAAGTCCTTCTCAGAGTGTTTTTTTCATAACACTTCATTAATTTATTTATTACAATTAAAAAATTATTAATTTGATTTATAATTATTAAACGTACTTTTAAATTTGCATTTATTTTCAAGATTGACTTGATATTAAAGAATTCATTGCAAACACTTAAAACTAATATATTTTAATAACTATTTATTAACTTAAGGTATAATATTTTAGTTCAAATGTTCTGCGATTTTTCCTGCATAAGATTTAAAGTAATGTTTTAAAATTTTTATGTGCATATATTAAAATAACATACATATGTTTTCATAATTTATAAAAATCATTCGTATCATCTCATTTGTATATTGTTACTAATAGATATCTAAGTTTATAATTAAATACGTGTTAAAATTAAATGTCTAATTTATAGTACGGTGAGTGATTGTATCTTATGTTATTAAATATTAACATTAAAATTACATATATTTTTTTAACAAAATCACATATACTTGATTGACTTAAAATATCATTCTATTTTTATTATTACAAAATAAGCATACTCATTTATGAGATTAGATGTATCTTTATATAAATATTTTTCAAATAAAATTACGTACATATACTTTTCAAATAAGATATAGAATAAAATATTTCATATTGAATAATTCAATATAAACCTAAATGTCTCACTTTTAAAAATAATTATGTTTATAATATATCACATGGCATATCATAAAGATAATTATCATATATTTTATTCTATATCATATATAATTTACATTATATATTTTAAATTCTACATAATAATAATAATAATAATATTATTATTATTATTATTATATATATATATCATCAATTATATAATAACTCAACTCAAATATTAAATTTATCATTGAAAATCATATATTCCAACATAAAAAAATAAACATAAATTCCATTTTAACAATTATCATACCATAATAATACTCAAACATAATAGTTTGATAAATATAACAATTTAATAAAATATAAACAATTTTAACATTTTTTTAAACTTTATAAAACATTTTTTCACTCATCCATCAATTTTATTTGCTTAATACTTGTCTAAATATACCATTTTGATTGTTCAACTAAATATTTCTTCATTTAACAATGAAACTTTCCAGGTTCCATTGAAAGTGAACAAATGTTTGCTCAATTGACTCTACGTAAAAAATAATCCTACATAAATGCATAAATTGTGTCAAATTGGTCCAACATTGCTCCAATTCATTTTCTTATATACACAATTAAGTATTTTCTTTTAAATAATACTATCTTAAATCAATTTGACTCACTTACAATATTCCACATTTTAACTACCAAATATACAACAAATCTCATTTAATTTAATTTAACATATCTCATTTAATTTCATTTAACTTAAATGAATGTGATCAAAAACATTATAGCAATGCATGCTTCAAGTTAAAACATTATTACAATCTCACTTGACAATAATATTAATCATCAACTTCGTTTTAGCAACCTGTTAATCCAATATTAGAGTTTTCTACAAAAAAAAAAAAAATCATATTTATCACTTTTAACAATTCAACTTCTCATTCAAACAATATATTATTAACTAATAATTTTTATAAAAAAATATCAATTATATTTCAAACATAAAACTACTCACAAGCTCTCAAATTATCATCACATATATTATTCATATCAAAATTCAAAATATTTTTAATATTTTCTAATAAAAACATTTTCTCTCTACAAAACTCAAAATATTGTGATTAAGGTATATTTACATCCAAATCATTCACTCTAACATATTACATTTTTTAACCTTGAAAATTTAACTTAAAAATAATAATATCCTTTAATCCTATTCAACTTGACTCGATAGTGAACTAAATTGATTAATGGATTTGAATCAATTTTGACAAATTACAACTAAGACAATGCAGTGTTGATGGTCTATATACACCTACTTACGAAATTTTTGGTTTTTACTGTAAAGCTTTGATTAAATACATGAACAATCAATCTCCTTTTCAACAACTTCTTCACAACTCCAGACAGATACACTTAAGCATGAGGATAAAAAATATGGTAAGTTTAATATTAACTGAGTTTTGATTAATTTGTAAATTTTATTGGTTATAAAGGTTAAAATCTTGTCTTTCTTTTTTATTTAAAAATATTTTCGAAATGACAATAAAGGCGAATTCTTTTAAGCAGCATATATCTCCTTTGCGTGTTCTCTATTTTCTTTAGTTTGAACTTTTTTTTTTTTTCACTTTTCTTTCTCATTATGAATAAAAATGTGTAAAAGTGTACATGTTTAACCTTGAACATACAACAACCATACACTGTCTTAACATTAACAAGTACCAAACAGAAGAAGGCTATTTGTGTTTTTAATTTTAATTGGACTCACATCAAACATTAATAACATTTATAATCAATATCCTTGTTATATTGCTTTATACGTTTGATTCAAAAAACCAAATTCGATTGCGAGAAGCCAATCATGAATGATGAAGCTGACATTTGACGAAAGAGGACAAACATTTGATCGAGGAAGAAGAGCAATATGACATAAAATATGGATAAGGGGGAAAGAAAATCCACACTACACTTTATGAAACTTGCAAAAATGATATATTGACATCGTTAGAAAATAAATAATCGTTGTATAATTTATTTTAATAATACAATAATATATTAGTAATAAAAAATATGATTAAAATATTAATTACCTTGATTGTGTTATTTTGGTATCAAAATATTAATGTTCTAATCAATCAATATATGTTGATTGTTCATTAGGTGTAGTGCATAAATTTTAGTTCCTTCCTTGTTGGTAGTGTCTTTGAATAATTTGGGTGTCCCAATTAATGTTTTTGGTGCAAATTATCAATGCATTTTAGTTTCAAATTCGTATACGTCAAAATTATTTTGGAGAAGATTTCAATCCTAGTAGAAGACAAAAACCTAAGGGAGTCTTAGTACACTCCAAGCTGGTCCACAAAGTGGAGAACAACCACAAACCAAAACCTAGTTTTATCATGTGTAGGAAAAATGTTTTTCACAAATACTCTATAAAGCCTTTATTTTCTCAACTCGCAAGATATTTGTTAGTAATAAAAAAAGAGAGGAATCTTTCATTTCTAAAGAATAAAATGGACCCACGTCATTACACCAATATATCCCATGAAAAATTTCATAATATTAGAATTGACTTATTTCTCAATCTTTTTTACTATTTCTCAAGTCCAAAGTTTATTTGCATTATAAGAACTAGTAGGTACAAATGAAGATTATTTACTCTCTTAATATAAAAATACTTTTATACAAACTTTCAAAATCTAATACACACTATAATTTTCAATTCGCTTAGGGTAATTAAATTCGATCCATTTTATATATTCCTAAACAATTTCATGTGTCATATTATCCTTCTTCTGGCAATCATAGCTTCTTCTTGGTCTTCCTTGGCCTTTCTTTCACCGACTTATCTTGATGTTTGCTTGTTCTCGAACAATAACCTTGCAATGTCAGAAATTTTCCACCAAACTCAAAGAGGACAAGACTTCTGTCTCAACTCAAGAGATCCACATCCACTACAATGTCAGTTCTCCACTCACACAGCTTTCTTTTGTCGTTCACATTCAATTTTTTATTCCAATACTGTTCAATTGTTAATCTTTTATATGCTTTAAACACGTTAAATGTAATTTAATATCTCTTTTAATACTTATAATTTTTTAACATCGTACCATATCTAATGCTTCTTCTCTCCGTTTTTTCTATTTACAGGTATGAATTAGCCTGGACTCTTCATACATATTTTACTGTTGTAAAAGAAAACAAACAATGGCACATGGTGGGGTAGATTATCCTCAAATTGTCTTCCGGAAGATAACACAGCATGCTTCTTTTTTGCGATGTTTCCATTAATAAATAAACTAATTAATTGATTTCGGATAATTGGATAAATAGGTAGATTTTAAAAATATTACATCATGTAATTATAAACACAATTTTTAAATAAAGAAATTGTTTTACAACATTAAAATAAAGAAGTAGGGTACATTTTATGATTTTTTTTTAATTTTTATGATGAAGCCGTGTCACCAAACATGTTTTAAAGTTTTATTTTTTATTTTTTATTTTCTTAAAACATGCATGCTTGCTTTTTATGGTTTTTTTTTTTTTTTTGTATTGAAGTCGCGATTGTTGGCACTTTTTATAATTCAAGAGAGACTAAATCCCTTACAACAAAGAGAACAAGGTACTTGGAGTGATGGTTTTTAT